>JAEEGL016423826.1_pt1 | contig 88800 bp, 81 predicted proteins | sample 9134231 | NCBI WGS metagenome assembly JAEEGL01 (sample SAMN16246548, study PRJNA631951) | gut metagenome | biome: gut microbiome; feature: rumen; material: fiber-attached | host: Bos | place: Iran: Karaj | collected 2018-10 | reverse complement strand
CCGTCGGCGAAGCATTGTCCTATCTGGATGAGGACATGCAGCGTTTCGTGCTGGACGCCATGGAAGCGGAGGATTGCACGCCCTCCTACTCCCAGGCTGTCCGCATGAAGAATCTGTTCCGCAACGGCGATTTGGACGAAGACGGCATCATGGCGGTGATGTCGGAACAGAAAGCCAACCAGCGGGAACACGTCAGCATACCGGTGCAGGACATCCGACGCTTCTTTCCTGCTGAGTATAGCACACGCGATATTCAGCGGTCGATTCTGCGAATGCTGGAAGAGCAGAATGATCCTCTGGTCAGGCAGAAGCAGCGAAGCCACGGGGACGACGCTCGCTGAGGTAACCGATATGCGCAAGAGAGAACTGCAGGACTACTACAAGGTGATGTTTACCGACTATCCCGATGTAGTCAACGTAGAACAGCTGTGCGAGATGCTCGGCGGTACCAGTACCAAGAGCGTCTACCGGTTGCTGAAAAGTGGCGCGATCCAAAGCTATTGGATCGGAAAACGATATCGGATTCCAAAGGTGTTCGTGATTGATTACTTGACCGACCTCCAAAAATCCGTTTCGTAGGACCTCGTAGAATTGCCGCCGGCACGGACATGGCGTATCCTGTCCGTGTCAGCGGCGGATGTACATAGCTACACAGGAAAGGAGTATCAATTTATGGAAATGGTAGCAGGACATCTCAGAGAGAAAGATGGATATTATCACATCATTCTGAGTTACACAGACGAGAACGGGCAGCGTAAAACGCCGTCCCATTCTACAAAGCTGCCCGTCAAGGGCAATAAGAAGCGCGCAGAAGCCATGCTGATCGAAGCGCGTCGAGAGAAGGAAGAAGAGCTGAAGTATAAGATCATCGCAAAGAAAAACGGGGTGAACGTTGATTCGGATATTCTATTCACAACGTTTTTGAAGGATTGGCTGAAGATGATGCGGGCAAGTATTGAGGACGTCACATACAGTGCCTATCAGAAAGCGATCTGCAACAAAATCATCCCGTATTTCGACCGATTCCATCCCAAACTACTGCTACGGGAGGTTACAGCAAAACAGATCCAGGATTACTATTCGTATGAAATGGAAGTCAATGGAGTCGGGGCGAATACCGTCTTTCACCGGCATGCGAACATTCGCAAGGCTTTGCAGTATGCGTACAAGACGGATTTGATCGCAAGTAATCCTGCCGATAAAGTGCAGCGTCCACGCAAGGATCGGTTTCAAACGAAGCCATACCGAGCGGAAGAACTGGAAAAGCTGTTTCGGGAGGTAAAGGGCACAACTCTGGAGTTGGGTGTCATTTTGGCGGCATTTTATGGTCTGAGACGCAGCGAAGTCGTCGGCTTGAAATGGGACGCGATCGACTTTGAACGCAAAACCATTACAATCTGTCACACAGTGGTGCAGACGAAGCTGGATGGTGAAAATGTACTGATCAAAAAAGATCGAACGAAAACGAAATCCTCCCATCGTACGCTGCCATTGGTTGCGCCGTTTGAAGAACTGTTGCTGAATCTGAAAGAGAAGCAAAGAATTAATCGAAAGATCTGCGGAAACTGCTATTGCCCGGACAACCTCGATTATATCTATGTTAACGAGATGGGCGAGCTGATCAAACCGAATTATCTGACACAGGCATTTCCGGACTTTCTGGAAAAGCATGGCCTCCGGCGGATCCGATTCCACGATTTGCGTCACAGCTGCGCAAGTTTGCTTTATGCCAACGGCGTTGCACTGAAAGATATTCAGGAATGGCTCGGACACAGCGATATTGCCACCACCAGCAACATTTATACGCACTTGGATTACTCGTCAAAAGTTGCTTCGGCAAACGCGATTATCGGCTATTTTCCGGGAAATGAAGCGGAACATGAGCAAACGCAAAGGATTCCAGCGACCTCCGGACCGACCTCCAAAGGTCTGAAAAAGCCCGATATTACTGAGAAAACGAAGAGTCAAAAATCCTGAAACGCATGAAATGACAACGGCAGACGCAACGGATTCGGATGACTGAAATGGGGTCCCAAAAAGCTTGAAACCCCAGTAAATACTGGGGTTTCTGGTGCCGGAAGTGGGACTCGAACCCACACGGGGTATTAGCCCAGCGGATTTTGAGTCGTACCCATTTGAGGGCAGTAGACGGCAAAAAAGAGCACTCGGAGGTCATCAAAGGCTATCAAAATCCTCGATGAAATCTGGCAAAAGCAGGCGAAAACGCGAAAAAAGTCCATCGCGTCTGCCATTATGGAATTTCCTGAATCTAAAATGAAAGCGAAGATTTTGGAGGTCATTTGGAGGTCATTTAGGTTCAGCTACGGTATATCAGTAATCATAAAAAGATTCAAAATCCTTTGCGTCCTCCGTTGCTGGTAACAACGAAAGGAGACTGACGCATATGACAAGAGGAGAATGTCTTGTAAGGTTCTCTGCATTTCCTGACATTGTAACGATAGATGTGTTTTGCAGAATGATGGGAGGTATTGCAGACGGCACGGCCAGAAAACTCTTGAGAGAGAACCGTGTTCAGCATTTTCTTGTGAGGAATACATACTTAATTCCAAAAATCGCTATTATTGATTACTTGCTAAGTGACGATTACGCGAAATACAAGCGCAAACTAAAACATACAATCAAAGAGAAGAAATAAAGCACTCGATCCATAATTGTTTTAGAGGGTAAGCCGCATCTATGGCTTACCCTCTTTTTTCGTTATTCATAATGACCACACCTTGTTTAGGTATTCTTCCAGTTTGACCCTCTTGAACATTCTCTTACTTCCTACCCACAAAACATAGTTGCAGCCCGGTTCGTTTGACATTTCTCTTAGCTTACACATCCCTATACCTGTATAAGTGGCTGCTTCAGGTAACGTCAACAGGCACTTTTCCCATAATGGCACATTTTCAATTCCTTTGATCATTTTGTTCCTCCATTTCTTTATTTAGCCAAGAATCAAAGCTCTTTTTTGAGATTCGATATTGACCACCGATTCGCACAGAATGAAAGGCTTTCGACTGAATCAAACGGTAGGCCGTTGTTCGACTAATTCCTAAAATCATTTGTATTTCACTACAAGTATAAACTTGTTTCTCAATGCCGTTTTTCAACTCAAATAAACGCTCCATTTCTTATCTCCTCAACGATTCTCATTTTCCAAATTGTCTCTCAAGCTCAGTTTTCTCCCTGTTCTCATTCTATTTCAAACCAAGGAAAAACGCAAAAGTGCCGACTTTTCCTTAATCAATTTCCATTTATGAACAAATTATGAACATTTCAACAATTCAACAAAAACGTAACCACCCCAAAGTGAGAAGCAATTCTCAAGCACCTTCACAACTGAATACACAAACAGTCAGATACGTTCCCTGCATGAGGGCTGAAACCCCTCAAGCCGAAGCCGTAGATGCGCCGAGACCCTTTTCCCTCTAAGGCGAGCGACAACATCTATACGACGATAACCCGGGTTGCTACCGGCAGGCGATGACCAATGCAGCGGGATAATGATACTTCTCTAAGGAGCCGGTGGAAAACCCAGCGGGGGTGAGATTCCCATGAGCCTGAACGCAGACAGGCGTCTGACTGTTTCCCATAACACACGGGAGGTTGAGAACAAATAGTGTGTACTTCAATCCCTGAGTACCGTCAAGGGATCGTCGGTACAGCTTTTTACGATCCCACTTATTCTATAAGAAAGGACAAAAACCCAATGAACAAATGTAACGTGATTGCCATCACGAATCAAAAGGGCGGTGTCGGCAAAACGACCACCACCGTTAATTTGGGAGTTGGACTTGCGAGAGAAGGCAAACGAGTCTTGCTGATAGATGCAGACCCACAAGGCAGCCTTACACTCAGTCTCGGGCAGAAGAATCCTGATGAGTTGGATAATACACTTGCCACCTACATGAGCGACATCATGCAGGATCATCCCTTTGATCCTCATGTTGGAATACGGCATCATGCAGAAGGCGTCGATTATCTCCCATCAAACATTGAGCTGTCAGGCGTTGAAATCTCACTTTTCAACGTAATGAGCCGAGAGTATGTGTTGAAAACCTATGTGGATGCTGTTCGCAAGGACTATGACTACATCCTGATTGACGGTATGCCTTCCCTTGGTATGATGGCGATCAACACTCTGGTTGCGGCGGATAGTGTCATGATTCCGTCAGCACCGAGTTACTTACCCGCCAAAGGTCTTGACCTTCTGTTACGATCGGTCACACGAGTGAAACGAAGCATCAACCAGAAGCTAAGGATCGGCGGCATCCTCATGACTATGGTGGACATCCGGACCAACGACGCAAAAGATATTATCAAGTCCTTGCAGGAAGGAATCGGACAGCAAATTCGTATCTTCAATACGCAGATACCTTTCTCTGTTCGAGCTGCTGAATGTAGTCGGCACGGAAAGAGCATCTTTACCCACGATCAAGACGGCAAAGTTGCTGAAAGCTACGAAGCGTTAGCGAAGGAGGTGATCCAGATTGAGCGTGAAAGAGCGAAAGCCGATAGATCTCGGAATGACTGGTCTCGCTGAGATGTTTATGAACGACAAGGAACGCGAGGAAAGCCGCCTACCGAAAATCTATGACATTCCCCTCTCCGAAATTGATGAGTTCCCCGATCATCCTTTTCACGTCCGTATAGACGATGATATGGATCAGTTGGTGGAAAGCATCAAGGAACGCGGCGTAATAACGCCTGTCACCCTTCGTTTGAAAGAGGACGGCAGATATGAAACCATCTCCGGTCATAGACGAATCAAAGCCAGCGGGCTTGCAGGAAATCAAACCGTACCCGCGGAGATCAAGGAGCTGACAAGAGACGAAGCAATTATGCTTATGGTCGATTCCAATTTGCAGCGTTCCGAGATTCTTCCGAGTGAAAAAGCATTCGCATACAAAATGCGATTTGAAGCCCTGAAGCGACAAGGAGAACGTACAGACTTGCAGCAAAAAACGCCCAAAAATAAGGGGGTTTTAACTTCGTCTCCACTGGAGACGAAGTTGCGAGCAGATGAAAAACTGTCTGAATCAACAGGCGATAGTCGCGCTCAGGTTAATCGTTTCATTCGTCTTACCGAGCTTGTTCCTGAACTCCTCCAGATGGTGGACGAAGGGAAGATTGCTATGCGTCCAGCAGTGGAGCTGTCATATCTAAATGACATTGAGCAAAAAGACCTTGTGGCACAGATTATGGAATCGGATGCGACGCCTTCTCACGCACAGGCGATAAAGCTACGCAACTTCTCAAAAGAAGGCAAGCTCACGCCGGAGGTGATCGAATCCATTATGATGGAGGAGAAACCGAATCAACGATCCAAAATCAGCTTCAAGTATGATGAACTGAAAAGAATCATGCCGAAGAATATCACATACGAAAGAACAAATGAGTTCATCGTAAAAGCTGTTCAGCATTATACCAAGTATCTTGAACGCAAACGCGAAGCTGAACGCTGATTATTCTTCATATCAACCAAGTGACAATTACCTACCGAAGTTATGAATTGTAGGAGCAATGCCTTCTATCCCTGCATCACTCTGACATCCCTGTTTTCTGTTTCGGCAGGTGTTGTAAAACCGGCAATACGCCGAGATGTCCCTCCTCGAACCAACATTAACGACCTTCCGAATGTGTGAGCTGCTTTGGAAGTTTTTTATTGCTTAAAAACAAAAATCATACCATGAAAGGAAAAATCAACTCAAACATGAAACACACAATTTCCAAATTCCTGGCACTGTTTATGTGCCTGATCATGCTGTTCTCGTTCATTCCCGCACAGACAGCATCCGCAGACTCCGGTGACACGGTTACCATCGAGTCGCAAACGAACTCCGCGTTCGACTACCTCGAGTACAAGTCGAACGGCAAGTGGAAGGATCTGAATACCCCGAAACACTGGATCGAAGGAACCAATCAGGTCTGTTACTGCATCGAGCACACCGACGGCAATCCGCACGGCGCGACGTATACGGCGACGACGCCATCCTCTGTATTCGGTGCAAACACGCTGGCGGGTCTTCAGACGATCCTTATGTACGGCTACCCGTGCAACACGCCCGAGGGGTTCACGGAAGATGAAGCACGGCAAGCGACTGCAAACGCGATCCGCTTCTGGCTCTCGGAGAACGGCGAACCGGGCAGCTATTCCTTCACGAACCGTAAGACGCACCCTGACTATATCCGTGCGAAGACCGGATATGAACACGTACTGACCTGGGCGGACGAGCTCCTCCAGATGGCGCGCAACAAGACGCCGCTCAATCACAGCATTGAGTTCACGCCCGCATCGCTGACGCTGACCAAGAGCGGTGAAACCTATTCCGGCAAGACCACGGTCAAGCTGACGAACATCAATTCGGGTTACACGCTCGACACTTCCGGTCTCCCTTCCGGCGTAACAGTCTCGGGATATACCGGCAGAAAGGGTGAGCAACTCACGATCACCGCGCCTCTGAGTGCAGCTGGCAGGACGTTCACGATCAGTGCGACCGGCAAGGACACGAGATCGCTCGATAACATCACCGCATACGTCCCGTCCAACAATTCGCTTCAGAAGATCTTCCTCTGCGCGACTACTGCACAGGTTGTTGCAACAGCGAGCTTTGGCGTCAATACCCCGGCGCTTGGCGCATTGAAGATCAAGAAGGTCGGCGACGACAGCACGCCGCTTGCAGGTGTCAAGTTCGGTATCTACCATGACGCTAATTGCAGTCAGCGTGTTGCGGAAGTCACGACCGGAAATGACGGTACGGTGACTGTCAGCGATCTGGATGCAGGCACCTACTACGTCAAGGAACTCTCCACCGTCCGACCGTATGTGGTAGACGGTCTCACGCACTCGGTCATCGTCAAGGTCAGCGAAACCGCAACGCTTGAACTGGAGAACGAAACCGCAAAAGGCGCGATTCGCGTCAAGAAGACCGCGTATGTTCTGGCCGGCACGACTGCAACGGCAACCGAATATGGTCAGCTCCACTCGCCGAAGTATGAGGTCACCGGTCTCCCGGGTTGTACCTTCGTCGTAAAGAATTCTTCGGGTACGGTCGTAGCAACGCTGATCACGGACGAAAGCGGAATTGCAGAAACGCCGCTGCTCCCGTTCGGCACTTATACCGTGCAGGAGACTGCAACGGTTGCGGGCTACGATCTCGATGAGTCCATCTATACGGTAACGCTCGCGTATCAGGATCAGAACACACCGATCGTGTATCAGGAAGTCACCGCTACCAATAAGCGAATCCCCGGTTCGGTCAAGATCAAGAAGACCTGTGAGTTTTTCGATACGACGACCATGACCTTTAAGGTCGGTCCGCTGGAAGGTGCGGTATTCGGACTGTACACAGCAGAAACGATCAAGATGATCCCGAAGAACACGCTGGTTGATCTTCTCACGACTGACGCAAATGGCGTTGCGACCTCTGTCACGACTTTGCCCTTCGGCAAATACTACCTGAAGGAACTGAAGGTTCCGGACGAGACGATCCATCTGATCGAAGAATCCTTCCCTGTCACGGTCTCCGGCGCAAACACGCAGTACTTTACGAACCCGATCGCAAACGAACGGTTTAAGGGCAACATCGCCATCTGGAAAGAAGACGAATATAACCCGGGTCGTATGCTCGAAGGCGCGCAGTACGAAATCAAGGATGCCGAGGGTCTCCTGTACGACACCATGACTACCGATCATGACGGATATGCATGCTCGATCGACCTTCCGGTTGGCACCTACTACGTCAAGGAGGTCGTACCGCCTGCGGGCTTTATCCTCTCTGACGAAGTCATCGAGGTGGAAATCACCACCGACAACAAGGCGACGATCGTGTTCGAGCGTACCAACGATCAGACGCATATCGTGCTCAAGAAGACCGATCTCACAACTGGGAAGCCTGTATATGAGGCATATATCGAGATCAAGAATTCCAAGGGCGAAATCATTTTCGACGAGGAAACCGACCTGAACGGCGAAATCATCCTGTATGAGCTTCAGGCTGATACGTATACCTTCAAGGAGACGGTAGCTGCGGAAGGCTTCACTTTGAACCCTGAGACGTTCACGTTTACGGTTGATTATTACGGCAACATCACCGGCACCACGCACATCACGGATGAGCCGATCTGTCTGCAGATCAACAAGATCAACCTGTACACGGGTCAGCCGTTTGCAAACGTCGAATTCCGTCTTGTAGATTCCAACGGTCAGACGGTACGCACCGTCCCGTATGGTTCCAAGCCGACGACGCAGCCCACCGCATCTCCGACGCCTACGCCCGAAAATCCGGGTGAAGAAGCCACGAAGCCTCCGGTTGAAGAAGAAGTGCACAAGCGCGTCACCCCCGAACACAGTGTTGTTCCGGAGGAAGAAGCAGCGGCAGAGTATACCGAGGTCGGCGGTTTCCGCGTCTGGGCAAAGGACGGCGAAGATACGTTCTTTACCGACGAAAACGGCTTCGTCGAATTCCGTTATCTGCCCGCCGACACATATACGCTGGAAGAGGTTCTCCCCGAAGGTTATACGGGTCAGGAAGTTATCTCCTTCACGCTGACCGATCACGACGGCGTTTCCGATCCGAAGGTTGTCACCGTTGAAAACTGCCCCTCCGGGCTGAAGATCATGAAGGTAGATGCAAAGTCCGGCAATCCGCTCGCAGGTGCAGGATTCTGCATCAAGGTCATGGGCAAGGATGATTTCGAGATTCTCAAGTTCCGCAAGGAAGCGGACGGCAGCTTCTTCTGTGATCCGAACGGTACTACGACCGATATGATCACGGACGGCACCGGCGAACTGACGATCTACGGTCTGCCGCTCGGCACCGTCTGGATCGAGGAAAGCATTACCCCTGACGGCTACTTCCCGATTTCCGCACAGAAGGTCGAGCTGACCAACGAGCATACGCTTTCCAACCCGTTTGTGATCCGGATCGACAACCATAAGTTTGTCAAACTCGGTATGGATTCTGACTGGTGGGAGTTTCCTGCTCTCTGCGGCGGCGTCTTATTTCTACTCGGCGGACTGGCGGCGGCGGTGATAGTTGTTGCCAAGAAGCGTAAGAGACTGAGAGAGGAGGCGTAATCCATGGAACTGAAAGCGATCCTTGCCATTGGGCTCATCGTTGTCATGATCGGCTGCATTGTGTTCCTGCAGATTCGCAAGCGCAAGAAGAATCAGTAACCCGAAATCGGGGGCTGTGAAATCGCAGCCCCCCATTTAATAAATAATCAGGAGGTACATAATTGAAAAAAGACCAAAACCCTTATCTGCAAATACCTGTAGATCACACGCTGCCTGCTGTGTATATAAACGGGACCATTTGCCTTTCACAGGATCATCCGTGGTCTCTGGAGGAATTTAAGGATAAAATCTATGATGCTTTCTGGCCTTGTTCTATTGACGAGTACAATGGCGAGTTATTCATCTATAGAGATTGCGACTACGACGAAGTGATCGTGCGAAAATTCCTTGAGAAGATCGCACCTTACACAAAAACCGGTTGCATTACCTACTATGCTGATGACTATGTATGGCGTCATTCTAAGGAAGCGAATGAAAAGTTCTGGGTTGTGCAGAGTGCAAAATTGGATTTTTCAGGGGCAAAAAAGATCATCGTTGATGGCGTCCTTCAGGATCATATGGAAGACGAGCCCGTAGAGACTAACTCAGACATCAGTGATTCTGCTGTTGCAGAGGCGAATCAGGAAACATCCCCCAATAAGGCGACTACTGTACTGACCATTCGCATCGAAAACTACTGACAAACAACTACTACAATCGAGGGGCGATTCCGTTCGCCCCTTCGTCATTATGAAAGGAGAACTTGTATGTTGAATTTTAACCAAACAATCGACACAAATTACCCGCGATCCAAGATTCCCGTGATTCTGACCATGCTTGATCTGATCTACGTTCTGAATCTCAGCAATGGGTCTTTTACTTCGCTACTGAATGACAAAAGCTTTCCTGTCATCGACCTAAACGGGCAAAAGTATGTGCTGCGGAACAGCTTGTTTCGTTGGCTCGAAGAACACGAGAATCCCAACAGTCGAAAGGAGGATGCCCATGCGAGCGTTGCTTGCCGAACCCATGCTGGAGCCGCAGGTTATTGAGATCGAAGATAACCTGTTTGCTTTTCAACGACTGCTTGGAAATCATGTGAATATTGCCGAAAATTTTGAGGAGCCGATTGCGATTATCTTCAACGAAGAATCTGCAAAGAGAGGAATGGGAAACGTATTCTTTTTCTGCGACGGCCATCGGAACCTCCGTTACATGATCGGAGGAAAGATCCTTGTAGTGGGCGTTTCCGGCGAGTATCCATGTTCCTTGACCGATGAGCAGATTGCACGCTATAAGCGTGTATTTCGCTCGACGGTGTTCTATTTTACCATGGCTGATGAAGTCGGAGAGAATCCTGATCAGACAACAGCACCGAGAAAAAAGAAGGAGGTAAACCGACATGAACGTACTGGTCGTTGAACCCATGAAAGAACCGTATGAAAAAGAGATTGATCCGGGACTTGAATCACTACAGCAAGAAGTGGATGGCTACATCGAAGCACTTGCCTTAGATGAGAATACCACCATAATTTGCAACGAAGAAGGCAAGATAAACGGATTAGAGCCGAACCGTGCTATCCGCGATAATCGCGGCAGGATTGCCGATATCATTGCAGGAACCTTTCTTGTCGTTGGTGCTGGTGAAGAAGACTTTGAATCTCTAACACCTGCACAAATGGAAAAATACAAAAAGCAGTTCCGTTATCCTGAGAGCTTCATGCGTTTCGGTGGCGAAATCATTGCGATCCCAATCAAGCCCCGAGGTCGTTCTTCCGAAACTAAACGTAAATCCGAGCCGGAAAGGTAAGGTGATTCGGCGTGGCATCTAAAAAGTATGAAAGAATCACCGTCATGAGTGCGGAAACCATGCAGCACCTGACGGATACCCCCGAAGCATGGATGCGATTTCTTCGGACGGCAGCATGGCACTACAAATACTCATTTCCCGATCAAGTTCTGATTATGGCACAACGCCCTGATGCTACAGCCTGCGCGCCGATGGAACTCTGGAACTCAGTATTCCACCGATGGGTGAACCGTGGGACAAAAGGAATAGCCCTGATCGACGATTCCGGTGATCATCCGCAACTACGCCATGTGTTTGATGTCAGCGATACAAACAATCGTTATAACGCACCGTTTACACTATGGCAGGCAAAGCCTGAACACAATGCCAGAATCATTGAAGCATTAGAAGATGGATTTGGAGAGACGCATTCGAGTAATCTTCAAGAGGCCATCATCGGAGCAGCACTGGATGCAACTCAAGATAACTCGCAGGATTATTATGATACGCTTATGGCGCTCCCCGATCAAGGAGCTTTGTCGGAATTGTCCGAGGAAGATGCAAAGAGCGTGTTTGATATGCAAACTGCTACGGCGGTTGCGTATTCCGTAATGGTGCGTCTTGGACTAAATGCAACGCAGGTTTTTGCACCAAGTCATTTCACGGATGTCACCTTTTTCAACACGGCAGATACTATTGCGCAGTTTGGCAGTGCTGTTTCCGACATTTCGGAAATGGTATTGCGGCAGATTGAGCGTACAGTAAGGGCAATCGAGCGCGAAGAAAATCGCACATTTGCAATTCAAGAGGATATCGCACAGAATAAAGCTGAAGAAGCAGAAAGGAGTAACGAATATGGAACTGACGTATCGACAGGAAGGCGATTATCTGTACCCGAACCTGACGTTGGACGAGCAACCGAAGGGCGAGATCGGGATTTGGGGCTGGAGACGGAAACGGTTTCTGAAGGAACACCGCAAAGGAACGTACAACGGACTGCTCCTGAAGGGAACGCTGACGCAGCACCTAATCGAGATCAACGAACAGGCGCAGGACATGATGGACACTCTGACGCGACAGATGGCGAAAGCCGAGGGCGTGACGGAACAGCTCAAGCAGACGAACCAAATGGAATGGGTCGGACGGATGAACAATATCCGGAACCGAGCCGAGGAGATCGTGCGGACGGAGCTGATCTACAGCTAACCCTTCCATCCCACGAAGAACAACAGAAAATGATCGCCGAAGCGGAAGCCGAAAAAGCTTCCGCTTTTGTTATCTCCGACGCCGAGATCGATAACGAACTGGTACGCGGAAGCGGGTTTGCGGATGGAAAGTACCGTATCTATCGGTTTTATCAGGAACTGCATACCGTGGACGATGCCGTTAAGTTTCTGAAAAATGAGTATGGCATCGGCGGTCATTCACACACATTCCTGAGTGGACGAAACGGGTTCGTCGATCACGACAGCAAAGGTCTGACCTTCGCTATCTACAGAGAAAACCTTAGAAAGACGATCCCGTGGAAAACCGTGGATGCACATCTGCGCCTTCTGATCGCAAATGATCGATACCTGACCGAAAAAGAAAAAGCCGGAATCCCCGCATATGAGCAGGAGCTTGCAGAACGGGAAGCACGGCTTGCCGAAGAAGCGAGGCACCGCGAAGAACTCCGTGCCGCCGCAGCGCGAATGGATCAGGCACGGCAAACCGCGTCCTACAATCTTACGCTTGGCGAAACAGTGTATCTCGGCGCACAGGAATATGAGATCGTAGCATTCAACGACAAATCGGTCACGCTCTACAACCCGAAATATCCGCTTCTGACGGAGGACATGGAACGTGAGGTCTTCGATCGCCGTATGCGGGAAAACCCGCAGAATGATCATCTCATGGTACAAGAGCCGATCGAACAAGCGCCTGACGAACCATTCGAACTTCATCCGGCAACCGAGGACGAGCTTGCGCGGGCAATGCAGTTGATCAATGCGTATTCCGCTGAGACTTTTGACGTAGACGCAGAAATGGATGATCTCTCCCATATCATCCTCGCAATGGAGGATACCGCGGACGGTCAGCATACCATTGAGGTGTACGCCGATCTCGTCACCTTTGAGATTGTCTACATGGTCGATAACCGGATCGTCCATTTCGTAGAAGCGGATTCCCTGCCGAGTCTCTATCCGCAGATCGAAAGACTTGATTTCGATACGTTAATCGAAACGGCTATGGAGCATTTCCGCGATTTGGAAGAACAGGACATCGCCAACGGTTTAATTGAGGCGCCTTTCGCTCACAAGGAATATGCCGTTGGAGATACCGTGTATCTCGACAATACTGCATTTCAGATAACCGGCATCACGGATATGCATGTCGAACTGCTTGATCCAACGCTTCTGTATCCGATCTTCCGATCCGAAAACAAAGAGCACTTCGAGCACTTGCTTGCACAGGATGATCGTAATGCCCGCTATTTATCGGAGCCGACAAAGACAGAAGGCGTAAAGATAGCGATCGAAGAAGAACCTACCGAGGAAGTCAAACTGCATGAGCTTGTGATCGACTTGCGACCGTCATGGGAACGTGAGCCACAAAAGCCGGAGCCATTACCCATTGTGCAGGCAAGCGGCACAAAAACCAACTTCCATATCACCGACGATCACCTTGGCGAAGGCGGCGCAAAGACCAAGTTTCGCAGGAACATCGACGCAATTCACACACTGCAGACGATTGAATCCGAACATCGTCTTGCGACGCCGGAGGAACAGGAAATCCTATCCAAATATGTTGGCTGGGGTGGACTTCCGCAGGCTTTCGATGCTGAAAATGAGCAATGGCAGAACGAGTATGCCGAGCTGAAATCAGCTCTGTCGGATGACGAGTATACCTCAGCACGGGCTTCCGTTTTGAACGCGCACTATACGTCGCCGACTGTAATCCGTGCTATCTATCAGGCAGTTGAAAACATGGGATTCAAGACCGGCAACGTGCTGGAGCCTGCGTGCGGCATCGGTAATTTCTTCGGAATGGTTCCGGAGAGCATGAACGAGAGCAAGCTATACGGTGTCGAGCTGGACAGTCTGACCGGGCGTATCGCAAAGCAACTCTATCAGAAGGCTAATATCCAGATTCAAGGCTTTGAAGAAACGAACCTCCCCGATTCCTTCTTCGATCTTGCGATTGGCAATGTTCCCTTCGGAGCCTACAGCCTTGCGGACAAGCGGTACGACAAGCACCATTTCTTGATCCATGACTACTTCTTTGCAAAGACGCTGGATAAGGTTCGTGCCGGCGGCATCGTCGCCTTCGTAACATCCTCCGGCACTATGGACAAGCAGAACTCGGCTGTTCGTAAGTACATTGCAGAGCGAGCTGATCTGCTCGGCGCAATCCGTCTTCCGAACAATGCGTTTCTCGCAAACGCAGGGACTGGCGTGGTTGCCGATATTCTCTTCCTACAAAAGCGCGATCGACCAATCGAGAAGGATGAAGATTGGATTCATCTTGGCATCACCGAAGACGGTTACAAGATTAACCAATACTTTGTCGAGAATCCCGATATGGTTCTCGGTGAACTTACCGAGGAAAACACGCAGTATGGGCAGCAGGAAGTCACAGTCAAGCCGTATGACGACATTCCTCTTTCGGAACTGTTGTCGGAAGCAATAGCAAGCATTCACGGTCGAATCACTGAGATCGAGCGTGAAGATGATGCCTTGGAAACCAACAATGCTACAATCATTCCGGCAGATCCTGACGTGCGGAACTTTTCTTATACGATCGTCAACGGTGATATCTATTTCCGTGAAGATTCGATCATGAAGAAATACGACGGATCGGTCACAGCGCAAAATCGAATCAAGGGTATGATCGAGATCCGCGAATCCGTCCGCCGTCTCATCGACTTGCAGATGAACTATGCCGATGATCGGATGCTGGAAGCGGAACAGAAGCGGCTGAACACCCTCTACGATGCGTATACCGCTAAGTACGGACTGATTAACAGTCGGGGGAACAACAATGCCTTTGCCAATGATAGCTCATACACCTTGTTGTGCTCTCTGGAAAATACCGATGATGATGGCAAGCTCAAAAGCAAAGCCGATATTTTCACAAAGAGGACGATTCGACAATATATTCAGATCACCCACGTGGACACAGCAACCGAAGCGTTGGCAGTATCACTTGCCGAGAAAGCCGAGGTTGACTTTGGATATATGTCTGAGTTTACCGACAAGGAACCATCGGAGTTGGAGCAAGAGTTGGTTGGTGTTGTCTTCCGCGATGTAACGAGCGAAGATCCCGTCAGAATGAACCTTGAAGGGTTTACTCCAACCGCTTTCGCTCCTGTCACAGCCGACGAATTCTTGTCCGGAAATGTTCGTCAAAAGCTCCGAGTGATTAAGACCATCTCTGATCGGCTGATTGCTTCGGGTAGATCTGATATGGCAGAGCGTCTCGCCCCGTCCATCTCCGCGCTTGAAAAGGTGCAACCTAAAGACCTGACTGCATCCGAAATAGATGTGCGTCTTGGTGCGACATGGCTACCGCAAGATGTTATTCAAGACTTCATGCAAGAGCTGTTTAGGATGGACTGGTACGGCAGGCGCAAGATTCGCGTGCAGTATATGCCGATCACCGGCGAGTGGAACATCTCCAACAAGTCGTATGATTCCACGAATGTCATATCCAATGTCACCTTCGGAACCGATCGCATCAACGCATACAGGATCTTGGAGGAAACCCTGAACCTGAAAGACGTTCGTATCTTTGATACGAAGGAAAACGCAGAAGGTAAAGAGGTTCGCGTCCTGAACAAGAAAGAAACGATCCTTGCTCAGCAGAAGCAACAGGCGATCAAGGATGCCTTCCGTGATTGGATCTGGAAGGACCCGATGCAACGCGAGAAGTTGACAGAGCTTTACAATGAACGATTCAACAGCACCCGTCCGCGGGAGTATGACGGTTCGCACCTCACCTTCCCCGGCATGAACCCGGAGATCAAGCTCAGGCCGCATCAGGTCAATGCGATCGCTCGGATCTTGTACGGTGGTAACACGCTGCTTGCCCATGTAGTCGGTGCAGGAAAAACATACGAGATGGCTGCTGCTGCGATGGAATCCAAACGATTGGGCTTGTGTCAAAAGCCTCTGTTTGTCGTTCCAAACCACTTGACCGAGCAATGGGCTTCTGAGTTTTTGCAGCTCTACCCATCGGCTAATATTCTTGTCGCAACCAAGAAAGACTTTGAAACACAAAATCGTAAGAAGTTCTGTAGTCGCATAGCGACAGGCGATTACGACGCCGTGATCATCGGGCACAGCCAATTTGAACGCATCCCGATCTCCCTAAAACGGCAGCAGGCGACTATCCAAAGCCAGATCGACGAGATCACCGATGGAATCGCGCAGGCAAAGAGCCAATACGCGGAACGATTCACAATCAAACAGCTCGAAAAAACGAAGCGTGGACTGGAAGCACGGCTGAAGAAGCTGAACGATCAGACCCGAAAAGACGATGTAATCACATTCGAAGAGCTCGGGGTCGATCGGCTCTTTGTGGACGAAGCGCATGGATTCAAGAATCTGTTTCTCTATACGAAAATGCGAAATGTCGCAGGCATTGCACAGACCGAGGCACAGAAAAGCTCCGATCTGTACATGAAATGCCGGTATCTGGATGAGATCACAGGCAGCAAGGGAACCGTGTTTGCAACGGGAACACCGATCAGCAACAGCATGACCGAGATGTACACGATGCAGCGGTATCTGCAAAACGATGCCTTGAAGGAAAAAGGACTTTCGCACTTTGATGCTTGGGCTTCGACTTTCGGCGAGACAATCACTACGATTGAGCTTGCACCGGAGGGTACGGGATATCGGGCAAAGACACGGTTTGCGAAATTCTACAATCTCCCCGAACTGATAGCCATGTTTCGGGAGGTAGCGGATGTACAGACCGCCGATATGCTTCAGCTTCCTATTCCGGAAGTGCAGTACCACAACGAGGTCATAAAACCGTCCGAGTTTCAGAAAGATATGGTCAAGTCCTTTGCAGATCGTGCAGAGAAGGTTCGGAATGGTTCAATAGATGCCTCGACAGACAACATGCTGAAAATCACCAACGACGGCAGAAAGCTCGCACTCGATCAGCGGCTACAGGACGCAATGCTTCCCGATGATCCCGAAAGCAAGGTTAATGCCTGCATTGACAACATCTACCGCATTTGGGACGAATCCAAAGCTGATCATTCAACGCAGCTCGTATTCTGCGATCTTTCTACGCCGCATGATGATGGGAAGTTCAATGTCTATGACGACATCAAACGCAAACTGATAGATCGCGGAATCCCCGAATCGGAGATCGCTTTTATTCACGATGCCAACACCGAGACAAAGAAAGCGGAACTATTTGGACAGGTACGCGCAGGAAAGGTTCGTGTTCTGCTTGGCTCCACTGCAAAGATGGGTGCAGGCACCAACGTCCAAAAGCTCCTTATCGCGGAACATCATTTGGATATTCCGTGGCGTCCCTCGGATATCGAGCAGCGCGAAGGACGAATCCTGCGGCAAGGGAACGATAATCCAAAGGTGGACATCTACCGCTATGTGACTCAAAACACATTTGATTCCTATATGTGGCAGACGATCGAACACAAGCAGAAATTCATCGGACAGATCATGACTTCCAAGTCTCCTGTCCGATCCTGTGAGGACGTAGATGAAACAGCGCTTTCGTATGCAGAAGTCAAAGCATTGGCAACGGGCAATCCGTTCATCAAAGAAAAGATGGATCTTGAGGTTTCCGTTTCAAGGCTAAAGCTGGTCAAATCAAACTTTCTCTCACAGAAGTATGCTCTGGAGGATCGGCTATTGAAGCAGTATCCGCAGGATGTTCGGAGATCAGAGGAACGCATTCAAGGCTTTACTGCCGACGCCGCTATGTACGAACAACATAAGTCGGAAGAGTTTCCGGGCATGACCGTTTGCGGTGTCCATTACACTGAAAAAAAGGACGCCGGTGTTGCGATCCTGTCCGCTTGCAAGGCAAAGACATCACCCGAACCAACGCCTGCGGGCAGTTACATGGGATTTGAACTCAAACTGTCATACGAGCCGATAGAACATAAGTTCAAGATCACCATGCAAGGCACACTCTCTCATTCTGTGGAGCTTGGAGAAGATGTGTTTGGCAATATTCAGAGAATGGACAACGCACTTTCTTCGATTCCGAACAAGAAGAAGCGAGAAGAAGATCATCTCGCTGAAACACAGAAACAAATGGAGAGTGCGCGGGAGGAGATCGAGAAGCCTTTTCCACAGGAGGAAGAACTGAAAATGAAATCCGCCCGCCTTGCGGAGCTTGACAGCATGCTGAACATGGACAAGCGAGAGAATGATGCTCTCGACGGTGAGATCGACGATGAGCAGCCCGAACAGGTCAAGCGAAGGGAGGAACCGGAGCGATGAACTCTAAATATGTTTCTCCGGACGAGCTGAAAAAGGCTCGGGAATGTGATCTCCTGACCTACCTGCAAAACACCTCTCCACAGGAGCTTGTAGAACTTCGGCACGGTGTGTATTGTTTACGATCGCACGACAGTCTGAAGATTTCCAACGGAAAGTGGTACTGGTGGTCGAGAGGAGTAGGCGGAAGATCGGCGATCGACTATCTGATCGCTAGCGAAGGACTTACACTTGTAGAAGCCGTGCAAAAGGTCATCGGTTTGACTTATACGCCGTCTGCCGAAATCTCAAAGCAGACGCATACTGCGCTTGTTCTACCACCGAGGTCTGAGAATAATGATCGCATCATTTCTTATCTACAAAGACGCGGTATTGACCGAGAGACGATTGATCTATGCCTCGATGCGGACACTCTCTATGAAGATTACCGTCACAACTGCTGCTTCGTCGGTTACGATGAAACCCATATCCCACGGTACGCTATGTTGCGAAGTTCCAATCCTCACAGTTCCTTTTTGCAGGAGGTGTCGGGGAGCGATAAACACTTTTCGTTTTCGCTCCCTCCCACCGAATCCCATACCCTGTTTGTTGCAGAGAGCGCGATCGACGCGCTCTCTTTGTATGTCCTGACAGGGCATGGAAAGGACCACTATCTGTCTCTCGGCGGCGCAAACCTTCCTCACGGAAACGCGCTTCCGGTTGCTTTAGAACACTATCTATCCATGTACAAACAAATCGAATCAGTCTGCCTGTGCCTTGACAATGACAGAGCCGGGATACAGGCAGCAAAGGCAATCCAAGCCCGATTGCCGGAACGGTACAAGACCGAGCTGCTCACACCAAAGTTGGATAAAGACTACAACGAACAGCTTATGCGAATGAAGGGCTACACCAATCAAGTCATAACAAGAAAATCAAGAATAAAGGAGGAATTTACCCTATGACACGACCCCTTGCGTATGTTTGCGTAGCAAACAACGAAAACAACAAAATCAAAGCACGTTGCCGTGCGCTATACGATCTCGGCTATTTGCCGGTTTGTCCCTCTCTTATGTTCAACCGCTTCTTGGAAGTGTCCTGTGCAGAAGAGCGCGAGGACGCCCGAACCATGTCGGAGGAAGTGTTGCGCCGATGCCGTCTCCTTGTCGCCTTTGGTGACATCAATGACGATATGGCACGTGAGATTATGCTTGCCCGCAGGCTTGGAATCATCACCACCTCCTTTGGTGGATTGAGCAAGATCGCAAAAGCTATGACGGAGGGAATCAATGAAGAAGATGAAAGAGCATAAGTATCGCGTCAAAGCAAAGGAGATCACTACGCACAATTTCACGATCCTTGCATCTGATAAAGATGAAGCAGAAGAAATCGCGTATGATGTGTTGCATGGCAAGGCTACAAATGAAGAACTGGATTCTGTTCTCGACGAGTCGATTAACATGAACGATCAATTCACTTCTCGCGAGCTGAAAAGATCAAGCTGCCGAGGTTATCAAACGGAGGAAATGGAATGACAAAGCTGTTCAATATCACCTTACAGGAAACGGTTACTAAGACCATGGTAATCGAAGCAGAATCGAAAGAAAGCGCCGAAATGATCGCATTGAATTTTCATCTCGGATGGTCTGATAAGGAACTTAACAGTTCAATTCGGAATCTTTCCACTTCCATTGAAGGCACAGTTTTTGAGACGCCGGAGAATCTCTCCAAGGGTTCGGGACACAGCTCTGCTGTGTATTAACCAGCATTGGATTTGGTCACACCAAACCCGAAATGTAAGGGAGTTCCCTTAAACCCCATAGGAGGCAGACATGAGAAAACGACCAAACAGAATATGGTGTCACCTGAGTGATGCGGAACTACTCGATTTCAAACGAAAAGTAGAACGCACAGGTATGAGCCGACAGGCATACCTTCGCTCTTTGATCAATGGATATGTCCCGAGAGAGCTTCCCCCTTCTGACTTTTTCAGCATGATGAAAGAACTTCATGCCATCGGAAACAATGTCCATCAAATATCTGCTCGTGCAAACGCAACGGGCTTTTACATGGCAAAGGAGTTTCTTGAGAAAATGGACGAGTTGTTCGCAGCAATCGACCGAATTGAAGCGGCGGTGCTGGAGCCGGAAAAAATAAATGGCAACAACAAAAATATGGGCAGTTAAATGTCGCATGGATCATGTGCTGGATTATGCAGCAAACGGAGATAAGACCGCTTTGAAATGGAGTGAACCTGAGTTGCAATCTATGAAGGATGTCATGGATTATGCTACGAACGATGTAAAAACCGAAAAGCAGTTTTATGTCTCCGGCATTCATTGCGATGTTCCAAATGCTCGTACACAGATGATGCGAACGAAGCGCTTTTTCAGAAAAGAAGATGGCATTTTAGCATTTCATGGATATCAGAGCTTTAAGCCGGGAGAAGTCACACCGGAGATCGCGCATGAGATCGGAGTAAAGCTCGCAGAAGAATTGTGGCCTAATCATCAAGTGATTGTTGCAACCCATCTTGATAAAGCACATCTGCATAACCATTTTGTCGTCAATTCCGTTTCCTTAACCGGAAAGAAGTTCAATGCGACCAAAGCCAGCTATAAGGAAATGCGAGTTGCTTCCGATCGTCTCTGCAAAGAATACGGTCTTTCAGTCATTGAAGAACAGCAGGCAACGCTAAAGAAGCACTATAGCGAATGGGCTGCCGAAAATGAGGGCGCACCCACTTGGCGCACATTCATTCGTGAAGATATGGATGCGGCAATCAAGTGTTCTATGACCTTCAGGGACTTCATCAATAATATGAAGCAGAAAGGGTATGTGTTCGAGTATCGTGGCAGCTTCCTTCGCGTCAAGGCGAAAGGCATGAAACGCTTTGTTCGCTTGCGGTCACTCGGCCCCGGATATTCTGAAAACAGTATTCAACGCAGGATTCTCCAAGTCAAATATCCTGAGTATCCGAAGCGAAAAGCTTCTCCTCATCCAAGGAAAGTGTTTGTCCGTGGAGATTTTCGATTGCAAAAGATTACTTGGAAAGGGCTTCGTGCTTTGTACTATTTCTATATCCGAAAACTGCGAGCTGCTGCATCTCATCCAAACGAACCTTACCCGTTCGCTTTGAAGGACGATCTGCGCCAGTTGGACGCAATCTCTGAACAGGCAAAATTCCTTTCGCGTTACAGTCTGGATTCCGGAGAGCAAGTCGAAGCGTTGAAATCGAGCCTTGCCCGACAGCTATCCGATCTTCAAAAGAAACAGAAAGATTTGACCAATGAGAAGCGTCGCAAAGGCATTTCGCCGGAACGGATGCAGGAACTACAAAGCCGGGCAACGGAACTCAACGCCGCCTTGCGGCAAACCCGCAAAGATCTGAAACTTTGCGATGCAGTCCTTGAACGGTCATTGCTGATCAAGGAAAAGAACCGAATGCTACAAGAACTCAAATCGCAGACGGAACAAAAGCATAAACAGCGAAACGTCCGTATACGATGAAAAAATGATTTACTTCAATGGACTTGCTCCACCTCATTGGTGTTTGTTATATTGTGCTCCTGTATCTCGAGCAAAGGAGGTGACACGTCGATATATGTGTAAGATGACGAGAGAAGAATGGGAGGAGCTTAAAGCAATAGCGTTAGATCATCCGTTTTATGATGTGTATGATCCGCCTCTGACAGACGAGGAAGCAAATGCCATTGTTGCAAAAGAAAACAAGATGACCGGAAAGGAGTTTGTCGATTCGATTTATCAGAAGCTCGGAATGGAGCGACCAAAGAATTAACGTACATATCTATATCTCAGCATCCAGAAGCGGGATGCTTTTTTATTTCAAAGGAAGGAGGTTCACCTATGAGCCAATCAGCTGAAGCGGCAGAACAGATTGTCAATGCCGCAACAAACGTCACAATCAAAGGAGTCGAGTGTGTTTCAAACCTTGCCGGAAAAGGCGCTATGTCCCTTGCCACGTTTTTGATCGCCGTAATCAAGGAAGAAAAGAAAACCAAAGGCAAGGCACGAATGCGCGTATTCAATGGCAAACCGACCAAGGTATTTGTCATCAAGGCAAAGGATATGAAGCTCTTTGCCGAGGAAGCAAAGAAATACGGTGTTCTGTATGCAGCCGTGTTCAATAAAAAGCAAAAAGACGGACTGGTTGATGTGGTTGTCAACGCAGCGGATGCTGCCAAAGTCAATCGCATCGCGGAACGGTTCGCGCTTTCCACGGTGGATGTAGAGCGTATCCGAGAGGAGATTCAAAAGTCCCGCGAGGAACGCGAACAAAAGCATGAACAAGAACAGGCGGTTGAGGAACCCGCGCCACTGATTCCGCAAGAAGAAAAGAAACAGGAAAGCGAGGAACAGCCGATCCTCTCATTCCAATATCCCAAGGGAGAGGTTGAACCAGACCCAAACCCTACGAAACAGGGGACGACAGTCCCCGTTCCCTTCGCATCCTCATTCGAGACTCCAAGCAAGACCAAAGAAGAAAAAAAGGTTTCGGTTCGTGAGCAGATTCGTAAGATGCGTGAGGATCGAAAACGGGCAAGTGCCGAAAAGCAAACGCCGACCCGCGGCAAGGATACACCGAAACGCGGTACTAAAACCAAGACAAAAACTAAATCAGCGAAAGGAAGGTAATCAACCAACATGGAAACCAATACCAAATTCAACAAAGACCAGATGACGCCGGAAGAGTTCAACGCATGGGTAGAGCAGAAGCGTGATAAGCGCGATGCTCTGTATAAGACTGCGGAGAATCAGACCCATGCCGTGTTTGAGAGTCCGGATGCGCTGAACGCGCATTTGAAACTTCAGGCACGGTTCGGCAAGATGGGCGTCACGAACACATTGCTCGTCGGCGCGCAGATGCCCGACGCTAAAGAACTGCGTACTTTCGACGAATGGAAGGATCGTGGAAGAAGCGTCAACCGCGGGGCGGAGGCAATTTACATCTTGCAGCAACAGGGCGAGTATACCCGAGAAGACGGCAGCACCGGCAGAGGTTTCGACGCCAAGTCCGTTTTTGATGTATCTCAGACCTACGGCAAGGAGATGCGAAACCGTCCATACCCGCCCGCGAAAGCGGTCATCAAAGCCATGCTCACGAAGCCTCCGATCAGAATTGAGTGGAGCGATCACGTGGCGGATGCACGGTATGATCAGAACACCAATACGGTCGAAGCAAATCGAAAGCTGGATGCCGATCAGCTTCTTTATTCTGTCATGCGTGAGTTCGCTGTTGCAGACGGCGCAGATCTGTTTGTTGCCGAGTGCGCGGCTACGACTGCGTGTTATCGCTACTCCCTCATGCCGGAGTCATTTGACTATGACTTTGCAAGATTCCGCAATAAGGATACGCGGGAGTTGAAGGACATGCTCACCGAGGCAAAGGATCTTGCCTGTAACTATTGTGAGCATATCGACAAGAACCTTCAGAAGATGCGGGAACGTAAGCAGGAGGAACGGTGACATGACGGAAAAGAGGATCATTGAAGTCGATGAGTATCAGCATGGTCTGATCCTTAATGCCTTGAACGACAAGCGAAATGAGCTTGCAGAGCAGGGCAAGGACACAGAATTCGTTGATGACACTTTAATCGATGTCATGGACGCACAGCCGAAGCGTAAAAAGCATAGGCGCGATCTGGAGCGATGAGCAAACCGCATGAGGATCGCACTGCTGCGTTTATTCTGATCGGAATCGGAATCGTACCTGTGATATGGGCGGCGCTCGTAATTGCCCCGTTTCTATCCGAAGGACTTGCCGGAATCATTGAGGGGCTCACGAAAGGGATGCGTGAGCCTCTTTCAATTATCTGGTGCGAGGATAGTGCGAAATCAATTTTGCTGCTTCTGCTGATGTATGGGATGGGCATCGGCATCTACTTTGCGACAAGGCAAAACTACCGCCATGGCGAGGAGCATGGCTCGGCGAAGTGGGGAACAGCAAAAGAAGTCAATCACAAGTACGCCGATAAGCACGCTGATAGGAACATCCTTCTAACCAATCATGTCAAGATCGGTTTGGACGGACGTAAGCATCGAAGAAATCTTAACGTGCTTGTAGTCGGCGGTTCCGGCGCCGGTAAGACTCGGTTTTATGCCAAACCAAACGTCATGCAAACGAATACGTCTTTCGTCGTACTCGACCCGAAGGGCGAGCTGCTACGGGACACCGGAAATCTGCTCGAATCTGAAGGGTATGAGATCCGTGTTCTTGATCTGATCAACCCGGGGCTCAGTCATTGCTACAATCCGTTTGCGTATCTACGGGACGAAAAAGATGTCCTCAAACTGGTGACGAACCTGATTCGCAATACAACGCCTAAAGGTGCAGCAAGCCATGATCCGTTCTGGGAGAAATCCGAAACGGCGCTGCTGGAGGCGCTGATTCTGTATCTGCTTTATGAAGCGCCACCTGAGGAGCGTAACTTCCCGATGATTATGGACTTGCTTAGCGCAGCAGAAGTGCATGAGGATGACGATGAGTTCCAAAGTATTCTGGATAAGTTGTTCGAACAGCTTGAAATGGAAGAACCGGACAACCTTGCAGTCAAACAGTACAGCATCTTCAAACTTGCAGCGGGCAAGACGGCAAAGTCCATCTTGGTATCGCTTGCCGTTCGACTGGAGAAGTTCAATCTCCCTCAGATTGCATCGATCACCACGCAGGACGAGCTTGACCTTGCCTCGTTGGGGGAAAAGAAAGTTGCATTGTTTGCGGTTATCCCCGACAACGACAGCTCCTTGAATTACATCGTCGGCATGATGTACACACAGCTTTTCCAAGAGCTGTACTACTCTGCCGATCGTATTCATGGTGGGCGGCTCCCTGTTCATGTGCATTGCGTCATGGATGAGTTTGCGAATGTTGCCCTGCCGGATGAGTTCGACAAGCTGCTTGCGACCATGCGAAGCCGTGAGATTTCGGTTAGCATTATTATCCAGAACATCGCGCAACTCAAAGCACTGTTTGATAAACAGTGGGAGAGCATTATCGGAAACTGCGACGAGTTTTTATATCTCGGCGGCAATGAAGATAGCACCCATGATCTCGTCAGCAAGAAGCTCGGCAAAGAAACGATCAGTATGGATAGCTACACAGAATCGAAGGGGCGAGCCGGGGCTTACAGCAAGAATACGCAGCTTACAGGACGAAACCTCATGATGCCGGAGGAAGTGCGAATGCTCGATAACAGGTTCGCACTTCTTTTTATTCGCGGTGAAAATGCAGTGATGGACGAGAAGTATGATCTTCTGAAACATCCGAAAATTGCCCTAACTACAGATGGCGGTGCACAGCCGTATGAACACGGTCTTGCCCCGCTTGCGTTCGATCCCGATACGATCACATTGGATGATGAATCGTATGTTGTCCTTTCGTCCGACGAGATTCTGGAACTGATTCAGGAACAGGAAGAAGCCGAACAAAAGAAGCAGAAACAAAACCAACAACCAAAAAATAATCAAAAGAATCATTAAGGAGGAAACAAAATGAACCTTACCAAACGAACCAAGAAACTGCTGATGATTTTCAGCGTTATCGTCCTTATGCTTTGCATGACAGCGCCTGCCTTTGCTGACACGAACGATCCTATCGCCGTAGTCAACAATCTGTCCGAGTTTGTTTTCGGCCTAATCCGCGCAGTAGGTATTATCCTGCTCGCATTCGGCATTGTGCAGGTCGGTCTTGCATTGAAGAGTCACGACGCTTCACAACGCGCCAACGGTTTCCTGACCGTTGCCGGTGGTATCATCATCACGTTTGCCAGAGAGATTTTGAATCTCATCATGGGGTGATCGTATGAAGATGAACGTCACCGAACCAATGCACATCCATTCCTTGAATGGAGAGTTACGGGAAGCGACCATTGTAGAAATGATCGGGGAAAACGCCTACATTGCCGAATACAACGGCGTCCGCTGCACGGCAATTTACAACCCATTTGTAAATCGCTTCTTCGTGGACGATAAGTATGGCGTTCTGCCGAATCAGCCGAAAAAGAAGCGGCATGAAATGGAACGCTAACTCGCATAGTCCCGCACGGGAAAGCCCTCTGAAAATTCAGGGGGCTTTCCTGTTTTCAACACAAGGAGGTGAACCCAGTTGAATAGCGGAAATTGGATCATCGATAACCTTCTGTACGCACTGTCTGTGTGGAACGAGAAGTTATCTGAAATCTGGACGCTGTTGACACAATCCCCGCAGTCATTCAAAGGCGGTGCGATTTGGAACGTGATCGTCTCAATCAACGGCGCTTTGAAAGCTATCGGAACGGCACTTCTGGTGCTGTTCTTTTTAATTGGCGTTGTAAAGACAGCCGGAAGCTTTACGGAGGTGAAGCGACCGGAACACGCACTGAAACTGTTTGTACGATTTGCCATTGCCAAAGGCGTCATCACCTACGGTCTCGATCTCATGATCGCGCTGTTCAAGATTGTTCAGGGTGTCATCAACACCGCCATGCACACATCCGGTCTCGGGACAATTACCCCGGTTACCATACCATCTGAAATCACAAATGCTATCAGAGACTTGTCATTTCTTGAGTCCATACCCGTATGGGCAGTAACCCTGATCGGATGTCTTGTAGTCATCGTCCTCTCGTTCATTATGATTATGAGCGTATATGGACGATTCTTTAAGGTCTATCTGTACACGGCGATCGCGCCGATCCCCTTGTCCACTTTTGCAGGAGAACCGTCCAGCCACATTGGAAAGCAGTTCCTGAAATCGTATGCCGCCGTTTGTCTCGAAGGTGCAATCATTGTACTCGGCTGCATTATTTTTTCGGTATTTGCATCCCAGCCGCCTGCCATTCACGCGGGTGAAAGCGCGACCTCAATGGTGTGGTCATACCTTGGGGAGCTCATATTTAATCTGCTTGTGCTGACCGGAACGGTCAAGATGGCAGACCGTGTAGTTCGCGAAATGTTCGGGTTGTAAGGAGGTGAGAGTATGGAAGTTAAAATCAACCGAGAAATTCAAGAGTATCAGGAAGCGATCTTCTTTGGGCTGAATCTGAGACAGCTCATTTTTTCTATTCTCGCTATCGGTGCAGCCGTTGGCGTTTACTTTGGACTTCGTGATGTACTTGGCACAGAAACCGTTTCGTGGTTGTGCGTAATCGGCGCACTTCCGTTTGGCGTAATGGGATTCGTTAAGTACAACGGAATGAATGCAGAAGAATTCCTGACCGCATTTATCAGGTCGGAGTTCATGATTCCCAAACGTCTCACATTCAAAGGCGAGAACAGTTACTACAGCGCAGTCAAAGACGTGATCAGCAATCAGCATGTACAGTTGCCTGCCAAGGAGAAAACCACAAAGGAAAACAATTCAAAAAAGCGCAGCAAAGAAGCGCAATCAAACGAAAGGAGACTTTGAATCCATGATGCGATCCCTCGCAAAAATCTTGAAGCGGGATAAGGAAGCTTTCACCGTCCCGCATTCTGTACAGGATGTCATTCCTGTCAAGCGCATTTGGCTGGATGGCATTTGGCTTGTCGGAAATAACAAGTACAGTAAGTGTTGGAAGTTTTCCGACATCAATTACGCCACTGCATCCAAAGGCGATAAGAAAGCGATGTTCCTCAATTATGAGGATCTGTTAAACAGTCTGGATTCCGGCGCGAGTGCAAAGATTACAATCGCGAACAAGCGCATGAATAAGCATGAATTTGAGGAATCTATTTTACTCCCGTTGCGCGGTGACGAATACGATGTGTATCGGAAAGAATACAACGATATGCTTCTCAGCAAAGTCACCGAGGTGTCCAATTCTATCATTCAGGAGCGATACATTACCATATCCGTCGCTGCAAAAGACATCGAGGAGGCACGAAGCTATTTTATCCGAACGAACTCACAGCTGATGGCGTACTTTGCCAAGCTTTCCTCCGTCTGTACGGAAATGAACAGCGTAGAACGACTGAGAATCTTCCATGATTTCTTCCGTCAGGGTGAAGAGTCGGAGTTTGCCGCCAATCTCAAGCAAATGATGAAGCTCGGCCATTCGTTCCGAGACTATATTTGTCCGGATACCTTCGAGTTTCAGTCCGACAGCTTTAAGATGGGCGAACGATATGCGCGGGTGTTCTTTCTCAAGAGCTATGCGTCGTATATCAAGGACAGCTTCATCGGCGATCTTTGCGCCCTGACACGTAATCTGTTCTTGTCCATTGATGTCGTTCCCGTTCCTACAGAAGAAGCCGTCAAAGAGATCGAGAATAAATTGCTCGGCGTCGAGACCAATATCACCAACTGGCAGCGGCGGCAGAACGCGAACAACAACTTCTCCGCCACCATTCCCTATGATCTGGAACAGCAAAGGAATGAAACGAGAGAGTACCTTGAAGATCTGACAAGCAGAGATCAGCGCATGATGTTCGCTCTTGTTACGATCGTGCTATCCGGAGACAACAAAGATCAGTTGGAACGCGATTCCAAGATGCTCAAGTCGATCGCAGGCAAGCATCTCTGTCAGTTGTCCACGCTGAAGTTTCAGCAAATGGACGGACTGAACACCTCGCTTCCGTATGGGCTGCGGAGAATCAATGCCATGCGTACACTCACCACGGAAAGTACCGCCGTCCTCATGCCGTTTAAGGCACACGAGATCATGGAGCCGGGTGGAACCTATTGTGGACTAAATGCTATTTCCAACAATCTGATCATTGCAAACCGCAAAAAACTGATGAACGGGAACGGCTTTATTCTCGGCGTATCCGGTTCGGGCAAGAGCTTTTTCAGCAAGCGCGAAATCATTTCGATTCTGTTGGGAACCAATGACGAGATTATCATCGCCGATCCGCAGAACGAATACACGCCGTTGGTGCTTGCGCTCGGTGGGGTTGCCGTCAATCTGTCACCGACTTCACCGCATCATATCAACGCGATGGACTTGGCGTTGGGGTACGGCGATTCCGAAAACCCGGTCATTGCGAAGTCCGAGTTTGTTCTGTCCTTCATCGAGCAGATCATGGGCGGGACCGGCAAGCTGGAAGCCGTAGATAAGTCGCTCATCGACCGCTGCTTAACTAAGATCTACGCAAAGTATCTCGACAGCAATTATACGATTGAGCCTCCCACGTTGGTGGATCTGTATAAGGAACTGAAGAAGCAGAAGGAAAAACAGGCAAAGGAACTCGCGCTGGCGATCGAAATGGTCTCCAAAGGCAACATGAATATGTTCGCTCATCAGACGAACGTGGATATCAGAAACCGTCTGATCTCGTTCGGTATCCGCGACCTCGGAAAGCAGCTTAGAACGCCGGGTATGCTCGTTATGACCGACGCGATCCGTAACCGTGTCGCTCGAAACCGCGAACGCGGCATTCGCACACATGTCATCATGGACGAGATGCACATTTTCTTCTCGAACGAGCTTTCCAGTCAGTTCTTCGCTGAATCGTGGAAGCAGTTCAGAAAGGACGGTGCGCTTGCCACGGGCATCACGCAGAACGTAGAAGATTGTCTACTGTCACCGACCGCACGGACGATGCTGGCCAACTCGGAATATCTCGTATTGCTGAATCAGGCGCCAACCGACCAGATCGAGCTTGCAAAGCTCTTGAACATCTCCGACAATCAGATGAGCCATGTGGATTCTGTTGGCTTCGGCAGGGGATTGATTAAGTGCGGAAGCAACATCGTTCCGTTCGTGGACAACTTTCCGAAGGATACAAAGCTCTACCGGCTTATGAGTACCAAGCCCGATGAAGTGCAGAAAAACGTATCCTGACAAACAGGCAGCCGTGTCTCGCGGCTGCCTGACTCTTTATCGCAAAGAAAGGAGGAACCCTTATGTCAGCACCAAAGGAAGGACAAAGCTCGTCCGGTCGCGCAAAAGAAAAACCGAATTCTTCCGGCAGCGCAAAGGTTCGAGATAAAGCGCTGAAAGTCCCAAAGGAAACGGCGAAAAAAGCTGCGACCAAAACGAAGGAAAACGTGAAAGAACAGGCAAAGCCGATTTCCGATGTCGATGAATCTCCGCAGTCGTATGCCGAAAACCGCGTTGAGCAGTCAGCAGAGTTTACGGCGGAATATGCGGCAGACAAAACAAAGGATGCTCTAAAGCCGTCACACAGATCCCGACGCGACTCCAATCGTAGCGACGATCGTCATGACCCGGACAGAGAGCGCATCCATTCAGAGGAGCAGCCGTCTAAACAGGCGCGAAACAATCCTTCGGAGAACGGTTTCAGAGAACGACCGGGTAATCCCTCCCGTGAAACGGCTGTTCAGAATGAAAATCCGACGCGCACCCCGGAGCAGAACTATCAGGTACAAAAGTTTCAGAAGTCCGAAAGCGAAAAGGATGCCATCCGGAAGCAGAACAATTCACAAGAGCCGGAGGGCAACTCGGTCATTCGAGAAAAAGAATCTGCCTCAGTACGGGATGTTCCGGAAAGGCATGATATCCGTCACGATTCGGATCGTGTCCGATCTCCGGAGCGGGAGGATCCCATCCATCCGAGGACGGATCAAGCATCCAATTCAAGGATTAAGCAGTATGAAGTCGAGAAACTGAAACAGAGTCCCGGTAAAGAACCTAAAACTGCGTCCGCAGGCGATCGCGCGATCCATAACTCCGGATCAGAACCAACTGCTCCGCATGCAAGGGAATACCAAGTGAAAGAGTGGAGGGAAGATGCTCGTGCAAAGGCAGATCGTCCTTCTCCCGACAAACGGACTATTCGCGAGAAGGGATCAGATGTCAAAGAGCTTGACCGGAAGATCCCGTCCGACCATATTCGTGATCCGATTACAAATATGGAACCGCGAACCGCCCCTACAGAAGGCTCTGCTGCTCCGGAGCAGTCACGGCAGTTGTCGATGGACCATTATCGCGAAGCCGTGAAGAATAACCGTTACCGAAAAAATGCAGATCGCACGGAAGCCAAAACTGATCCAAAGCCAAGGCAAGGATCGCTCAGTCAATATCCGGATTCCCGATACATCCGAACGCGTGAACCTTCTTCACACACAATCGGGCGTGGCGAATCACAGTCATCCTTTGTTCACGGTCCGAAGGCATCCGGTTCTCGGTCGGTCAAAGAACCCGGCAAAGCGCTGTCCAAAGTGGAGAAAACCGGCAAAACAGCGGTCAAAAGTACAGGCAAAACGGTCAAAACTGCTGAGAAATCAGTAAAGACGGCTGAACAAACGGCGAAAACGTCAGTGAAAACAACCGAAAAGGCGATCAAGACGAGTGAACAGGTTGCAAAGACGACTGCAAAAACGGCTCAGAAAACCGCTCAGGCAACCGCCAAAGCTGCAAAAGCGACGGCTAAAGCTATGCAGGCAGCGGCTAAAGCAGCGGCAAAGGCTGCACAGGCAGCGGCAAAGGCAATTGAAGCCGCGATCAAAGCAATCATTGCAGCGATAAAGGGCTTGATCGCCGCGATTGTCGCCGGTGGATGGGTTGCGGTCGTCATTATTCTGGTTATCGCCCTGATCGTAACCGTACTGATTCTCTGCTTCGGTGTTTTCTTTTCAAACGATTCATCCGATTCCGAAAACCGACGACCTATGACCGAGGCGATCGTTGAAATCAACAACGGATTTACCGATTCCATAAACGCGAAGATTACCCGTTTCAAAAAGAAGTACAAACCGGATGAAACCATCATCATCTATGACGGCGATACGGACAGTAACGGCACAGTCATGAACTGGCCTGATGTGCTTGCGATCTATTCTGTCGGCACAACCACTGATCCCGAAAATCCGGTTGATGTATTGACGGTAACGGATGACAAGGTAAACAAGCTGCGCGATTACTTCAACGCAATGAACAGTGTCTCTTATGAAACTGAAGTTGAGGAGGAAGAAATCCCTGCCCTCGATGACGAAGGAAATCCGATCTTCGATGATGAAGGTGAGCAGGTCATGGAAACAAAGACCACGCTCACGATTACCATAACCATCTCGTGCATGGACTATCGTGATGCGGCATCCAAGTACAATTTCAACGATGATCAGATGGAAATGCTGAACGAAATCATGCGTCCGCAGTATTATCCGATGTTTGCGGAACTGCTCGGCGATATGGTCGGTGACGGCGGCGAGTTTGGCTACGGTCTGGATATCAACCCCGATCTGCCACCGAACGAATTGGGCTATCAAATCGTACAGGCAGCGAAGAAGTACATCGGGCGAAGCTACGCGAGCATGGACTGCTCCTGTCTTGCGCGAACAGCTTACAAAGATTGCGGCTTGACCTCGATGAACGGCTTATCTTCTGTTCGCATGGCACAGAAATGTAAGGAAATGGGTTGTCTGTTTACCGATCCTTCTCAGCTCCAGGCAGGTGACCTGATCTTCTTCGCGCGGTTCGATCCGAAGCGCGGGAAAGATTACTGCGGCGATACAAACCGTTGCGGCACCGGAAAGTGCCGCAGATGGCAGCACATCCATCATGTTGCGATCTACATAAACGATGAGTTTCTGATCGACAGCACTGGCGGTGACAACAGCGTTCAGATTCGGCGTCATTGGGGCATGGATACAGCAAAATGGAAATGGGTTTGCTTTGGCAGACCGACAACGTAAAAGAAAGGACACAACCATGACAAAAGCACAAAAAGCGATTCTGATCATCCTGTCCGTGGTGGCTATCATTCTCGGAGTATGGGTGACCGTTTTATACAGGTCAGATAATTCTGTGAGTATTCCTGTAGAACAAACAAGCTCTCTGGCGGTGGAAACGCATCTCAGCCCGGAACCGGTGACACCGGAACCGACAATGCAACTGCCAATCGTGCATGTGACGTTCCCTGCGCCGTATGCGACAGCAACCCCTTCGGAATTCCCCATTATCGATGAACCGGTTGATACGCCGAAGCCAACGTCTGCCTATCTGCATATGCCAACAGGCGCGCCGGATAACACGCATGTTCCCTCTGTTCCAAGAGGAATGGCGTTTTCGCTTTCGATTCTCGGGAAGACCGTTCATATAGCGAAGGATGTGGAAGAATCCACGCTGGAAAAGAATCCCGGTTGGCTTCCGACTTCCTCCAAGCCCGGAAAGGAAGGCTTCTGTGTCGTCTACGGGCACAGGAACCGAAACCACCTGCTGATTCTGAAAGAGGTCGAAGTCGGCGATGAAATTGATGTGATTACGCCCGATGGCAAAGTTTATACCTACATTGTGGAGAAAACCGAGATTCTTGAAACGAATGAAGAAATGCACATCCCGACCACCAAGGGAAAACACCTGATTCTGATGACCTGTTATCCGTTCCACTACACCGGACACGCTCCGAAAAAGTTCGTAGTTACGTGTACTCTCGGGTAAATGAAAACCGCGGTCTGAGCTTAACTGCTCGGATCGCGGTGTTTTTAAGGCAGCTAACAGTCATTTGAGGAGTTATTTCGTTCACATTCGGTTTTTAGATTGGGTTTTGCACACTAATAGTCAAAAGAGAATCGCTAAAACCAATTATCTAGCCATCATACAGAAGCTTCTAGTTGTCTGTCGCAATGTATCAACTGCTCCATCGAGCTAAGCTTAGTATAGACTTACCTGTTATAATCACAAAGCTAATAACTTTGTGGCCGCCTTTGTTTTTTACCAGATATACTCAGCTTATTTCACTGCTTTGACCATAATACGTGTAACAATCAAGCTTTGAATAAGCGCTCCAAGCTGGTACGCTTTATTTCAAGCGATGGATGAACATACCTATCAAGCGTAATCTGCACGCTTGCGTGTCCAAGAATCTCACTGAGAACCTTTGGATCCACGCCTGCCTCTATGCAACGTGTTGCGAATGTGTGACGCAACGCATGAAAATTAAAATTGTCTAACTCACATGAGCGCAAATAGCGCTTGTATTTTTCGTAATAGTTTCGAGGTTCAATAAACCTCCCTGTCCCAGTCAGTAAATAAGAGTTTTCTGAAGGCAATAACTCCTGCTTCATTTGCTGCAGTTTTTCCCCAAGCACGCTGGGTAGAGGGATTAGCCGTTCAGACGATGGTGTCTTCGGAGTGTTAATCAGAATCCGTGTTTTTGCAGTGGCACCGCCAACATTCCTCACTCTAAGAACAGTCTTATTGACCGATAGAATCGAATTGACACAGTCGATGTCTTTCCATTGAAGGGCGCAGATTTCCCCTATTCTCAGTCCTGTATACAAGCAAAGATAAACTCCAAACTTATATGAATCCATTGTCGAACAAACAAAAGTTTCTAACCTTTCGCGCTGACATGGTGCGAATATTTGAATCGTCGAATGCTTCTGTTTTGGGACAGAAAAATCTATTGGAGCATTCAAAATATAATGCTTTTTTTCTGCATACTTTAACACCAGCTTAAGAACAGAGACAATATCCTTAACTGTTTTTGGTGCTAAACCTGTCCCATGAGTTTTTCCATTGCTCAGTAGCTCCTTAATATATTCATTTCCATCATCTCGTGTGAATTCAGAAATCTGTATTTTACCAAAGTCTGGAATTAAATGTTTTTCCGAGATCTCCACATACCGCGCATATGTTGATGTTTTAATCTCAAACTTGTGATCCTCAAGGTATTCATGTATAATTGCACCAAAAGATTTTTCAGGTAAAGCCGAAATCGGATGAGCTTTTAGTTCCTGTAAAGCTTCTTCTCTCTTTTTCTTGACCTCAGCATAGGTTTTAGCGTACACTGATGTATAAAGAGCCTTTCCGCTTGGATCTCGCCCTTTGATAAAACGGCCTTCCCACCGGCCATCTTTGCGTTTCCAAATGTTTTCTCCGCGTTTTGACATAAATAGTAATCTCCTTTCTTGACCCATGGAATAATAGGGTCGTGTTATATTTTAATGAATTTGAATGACTAGAAATTTGACTGCAAAAAAGATTTTTTCGCACGCTCGTGGCATGATTATCTGCGCCGCGAGCTCTTTTTTGTTATTAAGTTTATAATTTTTTATTCAAAGCCTTGATTATTATCGTTAAATACAGTATAATATTGACATATCCTGACAAGAACCCGTCATAATGACGCCTTGTAGTATTGCTCAAAGTTATTAGCTTTGTGGTTGTTGTTTCATTTATTTAACCAAGAAGGTTGATAAATGAGTGTCATTTATCTGCAAATAGACAAATGCACCGGGATTCGAACCGGTAACGAAGAAAGGAGGAGATGAATAAGTGCTTATTAAGCTCACCGAGGAAGAAAAAGAGCAATATTGCATTAAGCTCGGAAGCCATCTAAAAAGGCTTCGGGCAATTGCGGGACTTACACAGGATGACCTCGCGAGCTTGAGCGGGATATCGAAAGAACGGATATCCAGAATCGAAAATGGGGCTTTTGTAATGAGATGGGCGCAGTTTGTTAGTTTCATTATGGTTTTTTCCATGAATGCAAATTCCAAAGAATATCTGGTCGCCTCGAAAATTTACACACCAAGACTTATCGGAGCTTTGCAAATGAAAGACGATCAGGTACCCCCCGATATTATGGTTCCTATTAGCGATTCACTCACCAATGATTTCAACATTGATTTCAAGATTATGAGTTCTTTGAGTTCCGGACTAAGCAAGCAAAAAGAGTAAGGTCGTTCGTACACTACATTTTGCACCAATCTATTCTTATTAATTAAAGCAAAGGAGATTATTACATGGCAGACTTTTCTCGCAGATTACCGGTTTATTTATTGCTCGACTGTTCTGGCTCGATGATGGGCGAACCAATCGAGGCAGTTAAGCAAGGTGTTAAGGCTCTTCTTTCTGAGTTGAGAGGCGATCCTCAGGCACTTGAAACTGCTTACTTATCCGTTATTACATTTGATAGCTCTGCTCGTCAGATTACTCCGCTTACCGAACTCATGCAATTCAAGGAACCCGAAATATCTGCCGGTGGTGCTACTGCGCTTGGTGGTGCATTAGAAGTTCTCATTGACTGCGTTAATAATGAAGTTCGTAAATCCACTGAAACGCAGAAGGGCGATTGGCGTCCGTTGGTGTTCATTCTGACCGACGGCTCTCCCACTGATATTGAAGCGTTTAATCAGGCTGCTCAAAAAATCAAGTCTTTGAAGGTCGCGAATATTATTGCCTGTGCAGCAGGTTCCAATGCAAACACTTCCTATCTTAAACAGATTACAGAAAGCGTTTTGATGATGAATACGCTTTCTGCCGGTGATATGGCGCAATTCTTCGCGTGGGTATCAGGCTCAATTAAGATGTCTTCTAAGAGTCTTGATGCGAAACCCGGTGGCGCAATTGAGCTGCCGCCTCCTCCCCAGGGATTTGTCGTTGTTCCCTGATTGAGTTTTTTGCAGAAGGAGGACGTGATATGTCTGAACCAAACGAAAAAGACATATGCAAATCTAATGCCAAGGATATAGCTGCAGGAACTGAAAAAGCGGATGTAATTGAATCTACGAATGGATGTACGGAAGACGTTGCTCCAGTTCATTCAGAGTTTTCTGATGTTACCGAAGAAGGCGCACGTCCTGTAGTAGAAGAAACAATTAAAGATATGGAAGATCCGGTTGTGAAAGATAATCCGAAACCTGATGCTGTTCCACAGGCAGATGCCAAAGCTATGTCAGAACCTCGACCGTTACCTCAAGCTGAGAAAAGCCGGACACAGGAGCAGAAAGCGCCTGAACATACTGCTCAACGAAAAGCTCTCAGCAATGAAGAAGTAACTGGTCATACAGCAAGCCTTTGGAAATATTTTCCCATTCCCACACACGAGCCGGAACCTGTTCCCGAGTATATCAATGGTGTAGTTGAATTCCCCGGAAGCAAAGTTGTTGCTGCACGTGTTAGAGGTAAGAAGCATAAACACGAAGGAACAAATTGCGATGACTGGTATGAGGTTGCCAATTACGAGCGCATAACCTTCATTGCGGTTTCGGATGGCGCCGGCTCTAAAAAGTTCTCACGTATTGGAGCAAGAGAATCGTGCAAAGCGGCAATTGGCTTTCTAGTGAGTTCGTTTGAGAAGCTATTTGCAGACAAGCCCGAGTTGAAAGAACACTTGACTTTGGCTCTGACAGACGCTAAGTGCATGGAGGCATGCGGTATCCTTGCTGGCGTTGTACAGCAGTCCGTTATCAAAGCACATGAGGCTGTTGAAACTGCTTTCTATTCTCGGAAAACCAACATGGAATATGAGAAGGTTCTTGGGCGCGGTCTTCAATTCAAAGATTTATCAGGGACTCTGTTGATTACAGTATTGATCCCAATCAGTAAGACCACGAAAGAACATCTTGTGATTTCATGTCAGATCGGAGACGGAATGATTGCCATTCTGAATTCCAAAGGTGATTATTCCAACTCGATGAAACTAATGGGAGTTCCCGATAGCGGAGATTTTTCGGGAGAAACCGATTTCCTGACATCTTCTCAAATGAAGAATATCGAAACGCTCCAGCACCGCACTAAAATTTCCAGGACAATTGTTGACACAGTCATGGTTATGAGCGATGGCGTAGCAGATGATTATTTCCCCAATGAGACGCAAATGCGTCGGCTGTACTTTGATTTGATTGTCAATGGAATAATTGAGAAGCCATCTATGCCTATCTCCATGGCAACATTAACACAAGCTCAAATGAAGCTTCTCAGGAACATTCCGGCTCCACTTGTGTATCCTTGGGTGAATGATCAAAATGTCAAGATTCCGATTCAATATACAAATCGTATTCTTGAATCTACCGGTTTGACCTTGGAAGATCTTTGGAAGGATCCTACAGTTCTTTATTTGGCTCGACTCGAGTTAGAAGAAGCCGAAAAAAAGACTGATCCCAGTGAGAAACTGAAAATCTGGCTCGATAATTATGTCGAACGTGGATCTTTCGATGACCGCACGTTGGTCGTTGCGACAATGTAAGGAGGTGTAAACAGATGGGCCAAATAGCCGAAGCCACGTTGGCGGATGGTCGCAAGATTCAATATGTCATAAAAGAGAATCCTCCACGCGGCGGCATGAAATATACCTATTTTGCGCCCGATAAGTCTTACGTTGTGCAGTTTTTCAACAATCCGGAAGTTGCCAAAGACCCGAACCTGAGAAAACGTATCGAGGCAATTATCGGAAAGTACAATCCTACGCTCTCTGAACAAGACGGTGGCGCAAGGGGTAATAGCGATCAGATGGCTAAATATTTCGCAGGAAAGTTTTGCTGGCCGACTGCGATAGTAACCCAACCGGAATTCGGTATTGTCTGTCCTGCATACCCGTCCAATTATTTCTTTCCCGGGAATGCTTCGGTTATTCCAGAACTTAGTTCAGAACTGAAAGGGAAAGACAAAAAAAGTAAATGGTTCACATCCGCCAAACTCAGGAGGTTCATTAAGCAAGAGGAGCTCGGAGATTTTCGTGCAATGCTTCAAATGTCTATCTCCTTGGCCAGAGCGATCCGAAGAATGCATCAGGCGGGTTTGGCTCACTCGGATTTGTCCTGCAACAACGTATTAGTAGATCCGACAACAGGAAGTTGTGTGGTAATCGACATAGACTCTTTGGTTGTCCCCGGTGTTTATCCTCCCGAAGTCATCGGCACAGGCGGATATATTGCACCGGAAGTATTAGAATCAATGGCATTGCCTTTTGGCGATCCGCAGAGGAAGCTTCCTTGCTCGTATACCGATCTTCATGCACTGGCGGTTCTGATTTATGAATATCTCTTGTTGAGACACCCATTATCCGGACCTAAAACATACTCTGACGATCCCAATTTGGATGACTATTTGAGTATGGGACCCAAAGCGCTGTTTATTGAAAACCCAAACGACCGAAGCAACCGCCCCCGTGATCTGAATGTGACAATTAAAGATCTCGGTCCGGCTTTAGAGTCCTTGTTCATTCGCGCCTTTGTTGATGGTCTGCATAACCCAAACGAAAGACCGACAGCAATGGAATGGGAAAAAGCATTGGTGAAGACATGGGATTTATTGCACCCATGTGAAAATCACAACTGTGCTGCCAAGTGGTTTGTGTTACACGACACGAAGAAACCGGTATGTCCTTTCTGTGGTACACGAGTAAAGAAGGATAATCTTGTCCGACTTCATCTCAAGAGCCAGCTCCGAGGAAAAGCCGGTCAGTGGGTACCAGCCGGTGAAGTTGATGTGTATCACAATATGCCTCTCTTCAAATGGCATGTGATGGCAAATACCTTCCCCGATGAAAAAGCAGACAGAACCATGATGGCTTATGTCTGCAAATATCAAGGTCAATGGCTTTTGGTAAATCACAATATTCAAGGAATGACATCTCCGAGCGGCAATCTTGTTCCGATCGGGCAAGCTGTTCTGCTAAAAGACGGCGCAGTATTTCGGCTGTCCAATGATAACAAAGGACTTTTAGTCGAAGTTTCCTGTGGCCGATAAGAGGGCAATATGAAGTTTAGTTTGTTTAGAAACAATAAATCCTCATTCAAAGATGAATTAGTGCTTGCTTTGATTGTGGGCATTAGTTTAACAGTCGGAATCCTTCTTGTTGTCTTTGCACCATCAGTTTGGATTTTTGAGTCTTCGACAACCAAAGTGTTTGGTGTGCTTTGGATAGTGGTTGGTGCCATGTTCCTTCCAGGCTTGATCTACCGACTGTTCACAAACGATCCGAAAAAATGATATCCGATTCACAGCATTAACAACAGCGCAAGACAAAATATTACACAGTCGGTTCTCTGATACCGGCAGAAAGAGGAAAAGGAAAAATGAAGTTTAATGGACTATCGCAAGCTCAGGTAGAAGAGAGCCGTAAAGTAAACGGTTCAAACACCTTGACGCAGATTCCCCGTGATCCGTTGTGGAAAAAGATACTTGAAGGATTCAAGGATCCCATGATCATGATCCTTCTGGTCGCCTTGGCCGTACAGGTTGTTCTGTTCTTCCTGCATCAGGCCGAATGGTTTGAGCCGGTAGGTATTCTGGTCGCTATCCTGATTGCAAACGGCGTAGCTTCTTTCAGCGAAAACAAGCAAGAGGGAAAAGCATCTGCTCTGAAAGCTGAAGAGGAAGCCAAGGAAATGGCTAAAGTCATTCGTGACGGTAAGCTTGAAGAAATCCATGTCAGCGAAGTCGTTGTTGGAGACATCGTTTTCCTTCAGGCGGGTGACAAGATCCCAGCTGATGGAGAGATAGTTGATGGCGAAATTAAAGTAGATCAAGCTACACTTAACGGTGAAACCGAAGAAGCAAAGAAGATTCCTATGCCGATCGGCGAAAGCTATGACACAAAGGATCTTTTGAATAAGTATTATGCTTACCGCGGAACGGTTGTTTGTGGCGGTGAAGCTTATATGGAAGTCAAAGTCGTTGGTGATAAAACGCTGTTCGGTGAACTTGCGCTTGAGGTTCAGGAAGACACCCGAGAAACTCCTCTGCAGGTCAAACTCGGTAAGCTGGCAAAGCAGATTTCCACTTTCGGCTATATCGGTGCAATCTGCATTGTAGTAGGTGTTATGGCAAAGACACTCATTACTGGTGCTCTTCCTTCAGGTGTTTATGAGTGGATCCGTCTGATTATGGATGCCGTTACTGTCGCGGTCACAATTATTGTGTGTGCAGTTCCCGAAGGCTTACCAATGCTCACATCCATTCTGTTGTCTTTCCAGAGCCTTAAAATGGCCAAGGATAATGTTCTCGTCAGAAAGATTAACGGTCTTGAAACCGCGGGAAGCCTCAACATCCTGTTCAGCGATAAGACTGGTACGATTACGGAAGGTCGTCTTTCCGTTGTTGAAATGGCAACCGGTAATGTCAAGGTCTTTGACAGCCTGAAAAAAATGCCCACGTCCCTGGCAATGGATGTGATTACCGGTATCGGCATTAACAACAGTGCGACGGCAAGCAACGGCAGTATCATCGGCGGCAACAGCACGGACCGTGCGTTAATGTCCTTCCTGGTCTCCTCCGATGCCGCGAATTCTCTCAACCGTCAGGATGTCAAGAATTTCAATGCCTTTGACTCTAACAAGAAGAGCTCCAGTGTAACGATTACTCGTGATGGAAAGAGCGTAACATACATCAAAGGTGCTCCGGAGAGAATCATTGAAAAATGCACACACTACATGGATGAAGACGGTGAAGTTAAGAAACTCGTAGAGAGAAACTTCCTGACTTCTTACATGAATGCGCAGGCAGGTCGCTCCATGAGACTGCTGGCCGTTGCAAAAGTGGATGGTGATAAAGACGATGACAATCTCACGCTCATCTGTGTAATCAGCATCAGAGACAACGTCCGTAAGGAAGCAGTCGATGCTATCAAAGAGGTTCAGAACGCAGGTATTCAGGTCGTTATGGTTACCGGCGATCGTAAAGAAACGGCTGTAGCCATCGCAAAGGAAGCCGGTCTTCTTACCTGCAATGACGACGTAGCCTTGACATCCGCAGAGCTGGCAGAAAAAACAGATGAAGAACTGAAAGCAATCCTTCCCCATCTTCGTGTTGTTTCTCGCGCTTTGCCTACAGATAAAAGTCGCTTGGTTAGAGTTGCACAAGAACTCAATCTCGTTGTTGGTATGACTGGCGATGGTGTAAATGATTCCCCGGCATTGAAAAAAGCCGATGTTGGCTTTGCAATGGGTAGTGGAACTGAGGTAGCAAAAGAAGCAGGCGATATCACCATTCTCGACGATAACTTCTCCTCTATTGAGAAGGCCATCCTTTACGGCAGAACGATGTTCAAGAGTATTCGCAAATTCTTGATCTTCCAGCTCACCGTCAATGTTGCTGCTGTCTTGACTTGCTTCATTGGGCCGCTCCTTGGTGAGAATGTCATTATGACCGTTATCCAACTCCTGCTGGTCAATCTCGCAATGGACACTCTTGCAGCCATTGCTTTTGGAAGCGAGCCGCCGCTGAAGGAATATATGAGGGACAAGCCAATTCCCCGTTCTGCAAGCATTATCAGCAAAGATATGTTTGTGGAAATCCTAATTAGCGCACTGTACATTACGGTTGCCTGTCTGGGAATCCTCTACATTCCGGCAATCCGTAACCTCTTCGGCGCAGTTGATGTTACCTACCTGAAATCGGCCGTGTTCGCTACCTTTATGATGGCTATTACGTTCAACGGTTTTAATGCAAGAACCAGTCACATCAATGTACTTGAAAGTATCGGTAGAAACAAGAGCTTCCTTCTTGTTATGTTCTCAATTTTAGCTCTGCAGTTTGTCTTTGTCACATTCGGCGGAAGTGTTTTGAGTGTAGAAGCTCTCAGCCCGAAAGCATGGCTCATTTGCTTCGCGTTAGCGATTCTTGTCATTCCGATCGACATGATTCGCAAAGCTATCACGAAGGCTATTGCCAAAAAATAAAAGGAGTATCACATGGCTATTAACTTAATGAAAGGTCAAAAAGTTGACCTGACCAAAGGAAATCCCGGATTACGGAATCTCCTTGTCGGACTCGGCTGGGATACAAACAAGTACACCGGCGGATCGGATTTTGACCTTGATGCTTCAGTGTTTATGCTTGGAGCCAATGGCAAAGTTCGTAGCAATCTCGATTTCATCTATTATGGGAATCTGAAACACAACTCTGGCAGCGTTGAGCATATGGGTGATAACCTAACCGGTGGTGGAGGCGGAGATGATGAGCAGATCAAAGTCAATTTGACATCAGTTCCTGCGGATGTCGAGAAGATCTCCGTGGCCGTGACCATTTATGACGCCGAAAACCGTCGCCAGAACTTTGGTCAAGTCAGCAATGCTTACATCAGAATCGTTGATGAATCTACCCACAGTGAGGTCATGCGTTTCAATTTGGGCGAAGATTTCTCCGTTGAAACTTCTGTTGTAGTCGGTGAAATCTACCGCTATAAAGGCGAATGGAAATTTACCGCTATTGGCAGCGGCTTTAAGGGCGGTCTGAAAACACTGTGCCAAAACTATGGCGTCAATATGGAGATTCGTGATCCGAACCGCGGCGTGATTGAGCTGAAGAAGGGTCAGAAAGTAAATCTGACAAAACACGGCTCAACTATGGGAGAGATTCTAATCAATCTCAATTGGAGCCAACCTAAACAGCGGAGAGGATTCTTTGCTCCGAAAGTACAGGGAATTGACCTTGACCTTGGTTGCTTATTTGAGCTCTATGATGGAAGAAAAGGTTCTGTGCAGGCTTTAGGTAATGCATTTGGTAGCCTTACTAGACCACCTTACATTGCTCTTGACGGTGATGACAGAACCGGAACCAATTCTGCAGGTGAGAATCTTCGCATCAATGGTGCAATGATTTCTCAGATTAAGCGCGTACTGGTTTACACCTTCATCTATGAAGGAATCGCTAATTGGCGTGAGGCAGATGGAATTGTAACGGTTAAGTGCCCCGGCAATTCGGATATCAAAGTGAGAATGGACGAATACGGGTCCTCCCAAAAGATGTGTGCAATAGCCTTGCTGGAAAACCGTAACGGTGAGTCTTTCTCCATCGAAAAGATCGTCAGATTCTTCAATGGTCATCAGGATATGGATTGGGCGTTTAACTGGGGCTTACGTTGGGTCGCAGGTCGCAAATAAGAAAGGAAGGAGAAGAATATGTCAGTTAACCTACAGAAAGGTCAGAAAATCAGCCTATCGAAAGAACAGCCCGGCTTGTCTAAAGTCATTGTAGGTTTAGGATGGCATCAAGCTCGCGGTTATCAGTCTCAGGATATTGACTGTGACGCCATTGCCATCTTGCTTGGCGAAGGAAGAACATCTACGAATCGTGATGTCGTGTTCTATAACCATCTAGCTCATGAAAGCGGTGCTGTAACCCACTTGGGCGACAATCTGACAGGCGGTGCAGGCGGTGATGATGAGCAAATCATTATTGATCTTACTCGCGTTCCGTCTCAGTATAACAGAATTGTAGTTGCCGTTACGATCTATCAGGCAAACCAGCGCGGACAACATTTCGGAATGATCGAAAATGCATTTATCAGACTTGTCAACGCAGCTACCAATAAGGAAATCTGCATTTACAATCTTTCTGAAAACTACTCAGGGTCCACGGCAATGATTTTCGGCGAAATATCCAAGTCTGCCGGAGATTGGAGATTCGATGCCATTGGTCAAGGCACCTATGATAACTCTGTTGTTGATGTAGCAAAAAGATATGGAGTTAATTGGCCTCAGCAACAAACCAGAACTTCTAATACAGGTTCTTCCGGTGGTGGCGGATGCTATGTTGCAACTGCAGTATATGGCTCTTATGATTGTCCGCAGGTCTGGACACTGAGAAGATACCGTGACTACACTTTGGCTGAAACATGGTATGGACGTGCTTTTATTCGTACCTATTATGTAATCAGCCCGACCCTCGTAAAGTGGTTCGGCGGCACCAAATGGTTTAAGAAAATGTGGAGAGGCAAGCTTGACCGCATGGTCTCTGACTTGAATGCTAAAGGTATTCAAGACACCCCCTACCAGGATAGAAACTGGTAATCACCAAGGTTTTATACCGAAAAAACATGTTTCCCCGCTGCAGGGACTACTGCAGTAATAATAAATCGTAGGAGGAATTCATCATGGCAGTTAGTTTATCCAAAGGACAGAAAGTTGATCTTACCAAAGGCAATCCCGGTCTGAGCAAAATAATCGTTGGTCTTGGCTGGGATACCAACAAGTACGATGGCGGCGCAGATTTTGACCTCGACGCTGCTGCATTCCTGCTCGCTGCAAACGGAAAGGTTGCAAGCGATTCCGACTTTGTTTTCTATGGAAACCTCAAGCACAGCTCCGGCGGCGTTGAGCACATGGGCGACAATCTGACCGGCGAAGGCGAAGGTGATGATGAGCAGATCAAAGTCAACCTTGCGGCTGTTCCTGCAAGCGTTGCAAAGATTGGCTTCACCGTTACTATTTATGAGGCTGAGTCTCGCAAGCAGAATTTCGGTCAGGTCAGCAATGCGTATATCCGCATCGTTGACGAAACCTCCAATGCCGAGCTGATCCGTTACGATCTTGGTGAAGACTTTTCTGTTGAGACTGCGGTGGTTGTCGGTGAACTCTACCGCAACAACGGCGAATGGAAGTTCAATGCTATCGGCAGTGGCTTCCAAGGCGGCCTCAAAGCTCTTTGCCAGAACTACGGCGTAAACGTCTAATTCACATTGAGTTTGTCTGTGTGTGGCGTTTGGCCACACACAGACAAACAGGTCTTATTATGGATTATAAAATAATACATGAAGACGCTTTTCCCTTGGTTGAATGCAAGTTGCAGCAAGGAGAAACGCTCAAAGCCGAGTCAGATGCCATGGTATCGATGACTGGGAATTTGGATATTCGCGGTTCAATGGATAGAAATGTTCTGCGCGGGCTTGCACGGCGTTTTCTCGCGGGTGAAAGTTTCTTCTTTCAAACAATTACAGCGTCTCGTGGATCAGGAACCGTATTGCTTGGCCATGCGGCACCGGGTGGAATAGTCGATGTTGAGCTTGATGGTTCTTACGCTTTACGGGTTCAAAAAGACGGATTTCTGGCAGGAACAGCAGGAATTGAAGTTGATACGACAGTTCAGAATCTGACACAAGGGCTTTTTTCAAGAGAAGGTTTTTTTGTCCTCAATGTGCGGGGGCGCGGAACTGTTTTTCTGAGCAGCTTCGGTGCCATACATGCAATCAATCTTAATCCGGGAGAGGAAGTCATTATCGATAATGGGCATTTGGTTGCATGGCCGGATTATATGCATTATCGCATAGAAAAGGCTTCTTCTAACGGGTGGATATCCAGCTTTGTGTCTGGAGAAGGACTTGTGTGCAAATTTACAGGTCCAGGCGTAGTTCTTATTCAAACAAGGAAACCGGCAGCTTTTAGTGCATGGCTCAGATCTATGCTGCCAACGAGTAATTAATTATTTTTCTACATAACAGCAAGGAGGAAAGAATATGTCCGTTAATCTTCAAAAGGGTCAGAAAGTTGAACTGCGTAAGAACAATGGCGGAGAGCTCCGCAGAGTAATGGTCGGTCTTGGTTGGGATGAAGTCAAGCAGTCTCGTGGCTTTTTCGCGCCCAAGCCTCAGGATATTGACTGTGATGCTTCTGCTTTTATCTGCATGAATGGTCGTCTTAAAGATACTAGCGATGTTGTCTATTTCGGCAACCTCACGCATCGTAGCGGTTGTGTGCGTCATATGGGCGATAACCTGACCGGCGCGGGTGATGGTGATGATGAGCAGATCATGGTTGATCTTGCTTCTCTCCCCAGCCAGTATGACAAAATCATTGTTGTCGTCAACATCTATCAGGCGGCCCAGCGCAGACAGCACTTCGGAATGATCAGAAACGCATTTATCAGGATTTGTGATGCCGATACGAATCAGGAAATCTTGAAATACAACCTTTCCGAGAATTACAACGGCATGACTGCTATGGTATTTGGTGAGTTGTATCGTTACAACGGCACTTGGAAGTTCAATGCTATTGGTCAGGCGACTCAGGATAACAGCATTGGCGACCTTGCCAAGAGATTTATTTGAATTTGAGCAAAAAATAAGGAGGATTCAAAATGGGTGTTAATCTTTCTAAAGGCCAAAGAGTGAGCCTTGACAAAAATATGACTATGGCGCTCGTCGGACTGGGCTGGGATCCCAACCAGTATGATGGCGGCTTTGATTTTGACCTTGATGCATCTGCATTTTTGCTTGGGAAAAACGGAAAAGTTCTCAAAGATGAGGATTTCGTCTTTTACGGGAATCAGGAAGCACGCAACGGTGCTGTAAAGTCCATGGGCGACGATACCAGCGGTGGTAATAGTGAAGAAGGTGACGATGAGCAGATTTTCATCGACTTCACGAAGGTTCCTCCTGAGATTGAGAAAATCGCTATCACAGTTACGATCTATGATTCTGATGTTCGTCATCAGAACTTCGGTCAGGTTTCCAATGCGTATGTTAGAGTAGCTCGCGTTTCGAGCACCAACGATACCACGGGCACAGAAGTGCTGAGATTTGACTTGGGAGAAGAATTCTCTGTTGAAACAGCACTTGTGGTATGTGAAATCTACAGAAATGGAAACGAATGGAAATTCAATGCTGTCGGTGCAGGTTATCAGGGTGGTCTGTACGCACTTTGCAAGAGCTTCGGCGTTAATGTGTAATTGTTTTTTGGCGCGGGAGTTTTCCCAAGGCTCCCGCGCCTGTTTATTCTATCATTTTGCATAGAGGTGACATATGAACATACAGCGCGGATTTAGGGATAAGATTGAAAAATATGCCAATCCCAACAGAGAATTATCAATAGAAATGAATGTCAATGGCAGTGGCGTTTACGACTACTGCTGCTTTGGCGTTGATGCCGCCGGAAAACTGTCTGATGATCGATATATGGTCTTTTACAACCAGACTCGGTCTCCAAAGAAAGAAATCACTTTTTCTTCAAATGGTTCTGGAGCAAAGTTTGATGTTAACCTCAGCAAACTTCCATCGAACATTAACAGATTGGTGTTCACAGTAAGTATTGATGGAAATGGAACTATGGGAAATATCATTTCTCATACCTTGAATATAATACAAAATCGGCAAATTGTTGCGGACATGGCTTTGACGGGAGGAGACTTCCACACGGAAAAGGCCATTATTGCAATTGAAATATATAAGAAGGATGTTTGGCGTTTTGCTGCAGTAGCAAGTGGGTTCAATGGAGGCTTGGGTGACTTGCTGCGGGCTTACGGCGGTGAAGAAAAGAAATCTCCAGCTCCTATACCGCAAGCAGCACCAGAACCGATTCCACAGAAAAAAGAAAAAATATCTCTAAAAAAGGGAGAAAAAGTATCTTTATCAAAGAATAACGGAACTCCAATTATTGTTGAAAATGGTTGGACTGCATCAGGTAAAGATTATGATTTGAAAGCGTTGGTTCGATACAGAAATGGGAAACAAATCTATATCGGAGCTGCAAATGATGATGAACTGTTGCGGACTCCTGACGGAGCAGTGTGTCATGGTGGAGATATTAAAGCTCCTGGCGAACTTGAACATATAGAGATTAAATGGCATCCGGATATTGCTTCTGTTGCTGTGAGTTCATATTCGGCAATAGAAAATGGGTTGGGTTCATTTAATAAATATGGAGTGTTTGTAAGAATTCGCAACGGAAATCAGACTATTGAAATTCCTGCTGCAAATACAAGCGCAAATGATAGAAGCTATACGCTTTGTTTTGGCGAGATAATCTTTGGCTCCGAGAAAGATTCTCTCGTAGTATCTGCGCTTGAAATGTATAGCGCTCCAAGTTCAGAACACCGCATCGGTTATAAAAACGGAGTGGTGTGTATGGATATTGGTCCCGTAGGAAGAACAAAGCGATAAGTAACTTTTGATTGTCCAAGTATTCGAGAGGGCTGAAATATGAGTCTAATTCAAGAACACTTTAATTCCATATTGAGCGGAGAATTTGTGCTGACCCCAGGCGAATACGAAGGACCTCTCGTAGTGAACCGGGCTTGTACTATCGATGGTTGCCGTTCTACTCTTTGGGCAAATAATGGCCCGGTTTTAACTATTGCTGCTCCGAATGTTACGGTGAAAAATCTACGCATAGAAGTGACGGGTAGCCAAACTGACGAAAATGCACGTATTGCAATAAAGACCAATGACCCGTATACAAAGCTTGAAAATGTTGAGGTAAATGGAAATGTGATTGGCCTATCGCAAGAATCCGAAAGCTGGGATCTCCCTGGTATGATTTCTTTGGGTGAGTTTGCAGCAAACAAAGAAAACACTTTTTCCGTTAGCTTGCAGGTGCCTTCAAACGCAACGCTTGATAGTAAAGTTAAGGACCTCCGTATTTCTCCTACTCGTTTATCAGTTGGTCAAAACAGTTTGACGATTACAACAGATGAACTCAGAAACAACACTATCATATATGGTGAAATCATTATACGGACAGCTGTATCGAGAAGAATATATGTAACTGGAAAAGCTATGAAAGATGCGCCAGTACATAATGAAGCTTTGCCGGTTGTAAATGGACCGACCGTATCACTTCCGGTTCAGATAGATCCGCCGGCTGAAGTCATTGCGCCGCAAGTTTCGGGCAGCAATGTTCAGGCCATCAAAAAAGGTCAGCGACTATCAATTAAGGAACTGCAGTCTTCACAAATCAAAATATTATATGAACATCACAGTGCTACATCTAATTTGGACATCGACAGTTACTGTTTTGCGCTTAGAGACAACGGAAAGGTATCGTGCGATGAAGATTTAATCTTCTTTGGAAATACAGAAGCTTACAATCACTCCATTAAAACAAGCACCGCCGATGGAAAGCCGCTTGTACTGATTGATTTAGAGAAGGTTGACTCTGCTGTTAGTAGAATTGCAGTTTGTTATTCAATTTATGGCGATGAATCGAGTCAGAATTTTTCAAAAGTCATATCTCCTATGATCCGTATCTTTGGTGGGGAGAAAGAGGTATATCGATTTGAATTAAATGACCTTACAGAAGAAAAAACCGTCGTCGCCGCTGAAATCTATCGCTACAAAGGTGAGTGGAAGATGAACTTTGTTGGAGCAGGATATAAAAGCGGGCTCAAACAACTATGTGAAGGCTACGGTGTAAATGTTGAGTAACGGAGGAAATGATTGGTTATGATCATAACCGTATTACGAGCAAGAGATCTATTTACTTTTGCATTGCCGGATAAAGCATCTGGTCAGTATTTAATTTACATGGATAGCGGTCTGCTTGCGGGAGCAATTGATAGTATCGGTGGAAATTGGGTGTTATCTTTGGAAAAAGGATTCCGATTTGCAGCAGCTCCTGACCAAAAGGATGGTCAATGCATCATTCGCGCAAATATCAGTATTGCAATACAGGAAGAATCGTCAGGTAAGTATTTGTATCTGATGAGTGAAACTTCATCGAAAGAATGCGCTACTTTCACAAAATACTATTTACCTCAGTATGGTGAGTATCGCATTGGTCGTGGAAATAGAATGGATATCAAACTGACTTCACAGTTGATATCAGAGCATCACGCAACCTTGGTTTTTGACAAGACTGGTGTTTGGATTGAAGACAAGGGAACGCCAAACGGAACCTATGTTAATGGCATTCGCATTAATACAAGAACAAAGTTGCATGACGGTGACCTAATCTATATTGTCGGGCTGAAAATTGCGTATGCGAGTCAATTACTGGCAATCAACCATCCAAACGATTCACTTACAATATCAAATCGATTGAGCAAGGTTGCATTGCAAACAGCAAACATTCCAGAAAATAGTGATCACGCAGAAAGCAAAATCGCAAAGAAATTTTATAGATCTCCTCGTTTTGCAAACCGTGTTCCAACGTATGAACTGAAACTTGACCAACCTCCGGCTCCAGTCGAGATTCAAAGTATGCCGTTGGCTTATGTGTTGGGACCATCTATTACAATGGGGTTGGCATCTGTTATTACGGCCGTGTTTACCATCTTGAATGCAAATGGTGATATTCTACGTATCATGCCAACATTGGTAATGTCCTTTTCCATGCTGACAATGACAGTTCTTTGGCCGATCCTAACAAAAAAATATGAAAAAAAGCGGAGAATCGAGGCAGAAAAAGCTAGAATTGAGTCTTACACGAAATACATAGCAGAAAGCCGTCAGAAAATACTTGCTGCAATTGCGAGTCAGGAGCAAATGCTCAATGCAAATTACCCACCGGTTGATAAAATCACTGAGCGGGTATTTCAGGTTGACAGATCTCTGTGGGAAAGATCGCCTTGGCATAGTGATTATCTGTCTGTCAGGCTCGGTATCGGCAGTAGAAAACTAATAGGAAAGATTTCCTGCCCTGAGAAAAAGTTCAAAGTACGGACAGATGATCTGGAAGATAAAATGTATCAGCTTGCAGGAGCAGATTATCGGCTCAATAATGTTCCTATAACGGTAAAACTTGATGAAGTCATTACAGGTGTAATCGGAAACAGATCATCTGTGAGGAACATTATGCGAGTTATTATCGGACAGCTGATAACACTACATAGCTATGATGAATGCAAGCTATATGTTGAATTTGACCGATCTGAAGAAGCATATTGGAGATTCCTCTATGATGTGCCTCACTGCTGGGATTCCGAATTTGAAAACAGAAATATTATTAGCTCTTCAAAGGACTTAGGAGTTACCCTACCTGCCCTTAGCAAGATTTTTGAAGAACGTAAATCAGATTTTGAAACGAGCAATAGGCGAGACTTTGATACGAGGTATGTAATTATACTGTTAGATCGCAATATTATTGCAACAAATGCCGTTATTCGCAGCATTCTCGAGTATAAAGAGTATCTCGGGATTAGTGTATTAGCAGCATTTGACGAACTGAAATACCTTCCCAGAAATTGCACTCAGATAATTGAAGTGGGTCAATCCGAAGCAAGGCTTTTTAATCGATACAGCGAGCAGAAAGCGTATACCAGTTTTACTCCGGATACTTGTAATACGGACTTGGATGCCCTGGCACAAGCTATGGCAAACATCTATTCTGATAATGCTCAAAAGCAAAATGAATTGCCCAATTTGATTACATTCTTGGAAATGATGAAAGTTGGAAGAGTTGAACAGCTCAACTGTGCTACTCGTTGGAGAGAACATAATGCTTCACAGTCAATAGATGCTGAACTGGGTGTCGATGAGCAAGGTTCTCCGTTTATCCTCAATCTACATGAAAAAAGTCACGGTCCTCATGGACTCATTGCTGGAATGACAGGATCCGGCAAGAGTGAGCTCATTATGACCATGATTCTCTCACTTGCAGTAAATTATCACCCATATGATGTCGCCTTTATCTTGATAGACTTCAAGGGTGGAGGCATGGCCAAAGCATTTGAAGCATTACCTCATACTGTGGGGATAATCACGAATTTGGATGGTAATGAGATCAAGAGATCTCTGGCTTCGATTAACAGTGAACTACGTAAACGCCAAACGCTCTTTGCAACAGCTGCCAGTATTGCTGGAGAAAGCAATATCGATATATACAAGTATCAGCAACTGTATCGATCTGGCGTGGTCGCAGAGCCGTTGCCACACTTGTTCATTATTTCGGACGAATTTGCTGAGCTGAAATCGCAGCATCCCGATTTTATGGCTGAGTTGATAAGTGCGGCACGAATTGGCCGAAGCCTTGGTGTACACCTTATCCTTGCTACACAAAAGCCCTCTGGTGTTGTTGACGATCAAATATGGAGCAACAGCAAATTCAGAATATGCTTAAAGGTACAGGATAGAGCGGATAGCCAAGATGTGATCAAACGTCCAGATGCAGCAGAACTAAATACGACCGGTCGTTTTTATCTCCAGGTTGGATATAACGAATTATTTGAGACCGGTCAATCTGCATGGAGCGGTGCTCCCTATATCCCGTCGGATGTAGTAAAAAAGAAGAACGATGAAAATCTGATCGTTGTAAACAAGCTTGGACATCAGATTTTGTCTGTAGCTCCAGAAAAAAGTATGGGGCTTAATAAAGTATTAGGAAAACAGATTGATGCAACAGTAAAATACCTCGCAGCTCTTGCAAATGCGGAAGGTATAAGCTTGCACACCATGTGGAAGTCGCCATTGCCAGAATCTATCGAAGTGAAAAGCATCGCGGAAACGAACTATTCTGACCGCGTTGCGGCGATTTGCGGCATTGTGGATGATCCGAGCAATCAAGATCAGTATCCCCTCACCGTGGACATCACAAAAGGTGGAAACATCTTGATATATGGCATCTCCGGGAGTGGTCGTACAACATTCTTGTGTACTCTTATTCATCAGCTTATTACACACTATCCACCGGAATCGTTGAATGTTCATTTGGTTGATTGCGGAAGTGGCAGCCTCAACGCCTTCCATGAAGCTCCACATATTGGCTATTCAGTGTCAATGTCAGATGCTACCGAAATGGATAATCTCTTTAAGTTTCTTAAAAAGGAAATCGTAAGACGTAAAGAGTTGTTCGCAAAGATAGGTGGTGAATACGGAACGTACTATGCCGGCGGCAATAAAGATATTCCGTGCATGGTCGTGTTAATCAATAACTATGCTGGTTTTTACGAGGTTTACAGCGAGAAAGAAGATGATATGGCGTCACTTACCCGTGAGGGATCAAAGTATGGCATTTATTTTGTTGTTGCTACAACGGCAGGAGGGTCCGTACGGAACAGAGTTGCACAAAACTTTAAGCAAGTTTTCGTGCTTCAAATGAATGACAGAATTGATTATTCCGCAATTCTTGGTAGCACAGGCGGTGTCTACCCACGGGAAAATCCCGGAAGGGGAATATTTAAGCTTGGGCAACAATCTTATGAATTCCAAGCTGCATATGTGCATGATACAAATGACTATAATCGTTTCGCTTTTTTCTCAGATACTGCGCGGGAGCTCCTGCAACGAAACGGGGGCAATAAAGCGAGCAATCTGAGAGAGAAAGTGTTGGCTCTCAATTACGCTTCTTTTCTCGATCTTTGCAAGTTGACAGGGACGGATCGAAAGATTCCTATCGGTATTGATTTAGATACGGATGAGAAGCTGTTTTTGAACTTCAATTCAAACATAATTGTGCCGATCATGTCCGCTGCGAAGCAACAGATAGGTTTTTCACGTCAATTTTTGCGCCTACTCGCAGATAGTAATGTTGAAACATATGTATTTGATACTGACAATGCTTTGACTTTACCTGATAAGAACAACCTGAGATATATCAAAGATGCTACCTGCGTTAATGAGGAGATATCACAGCTCGTAACAAAAGTGGTAGATAGATTCAAGGCAAAGAAATCAGGTGCAGTTCAAAACGAAGCAGAATTACCGTCATTGATGGTGTATATTAACAATTACTCATCTTTGGATGCGTTGTTAAGCAAAGATGTAAAACAACGATTCTACGATATGCTCGAAAACGGCTCTGCTTTAAGCACTATGATTATCATCAGTGGTACGCCTTCGACCGTCTCCTCTTTTGCGGCAAGCAAATGGTATAGAAAGAGGTTCAGCCACACTGATGGCATATGGATTGGTCCGGGATATGACCAGCAAAACATTTTCACGTCAGCTCGTCCGTTTAGTCGAACCGACATCAAGGACGATAGCTGTTACCTTCTTAACGGAGGTGTGTTGCAATGCGGTCGTAGGTTAATGGATAACTCAGATGAATATGGGAGGGATCAGCATGAATAAAAAAATACTTGTGCATGTCTACTCCCCGGCAGCTGCAACAACACATGATATGTGGATCCCGTTGAATATCAGTGTGAATTCCGCAGCAATAATGATTGCCAAAGCAGTCAGTACTTTGTCAAACGGGTTGTACACGTTTAATGACGCACCGGCTTTGTTTGACACAAATTCAAAACGATTTCTGGATAATACAACTACAGTTTATGAAACAGGAATCGGTAATGCGTCAACATTGATCCTTATATAGGACAATGAAATAAAAGGAGGTAATTCCCTATGGCAAACAATGTGGTTATCAAAGTCACTCCTTCAGAACTAAGAGGCGTGGCAACGAAGATCCGTACACAAGCTGAGGACTATGCTAAGCAGTATACCCAGCTCTTCAGCGATGTGGACGGAATGGCAAACGCATGGAAAGGCAAAGACAACACTGCATTCACTAATCAGATCAAAGGATTTCTGGATGACTTCCAGAGCATGAAAACTTTGCTCGAAGAGTATGCGACTTTCTTGGACAAATCTGCTAATGCCTATGAACAGACCCAGGACGAAATCACAAGCGCTGCTCAGCGCCTGCAGAACTGATAGGAGGTAAAGATAATGGCTGGTTCCGATTTTATTGACATTTCTTTGGCTGAGGTTGCTAACACCGCAAGTTCTATCCGTGCAACGAATCAAAGGTTGAAGACCAATCTGGGAGATATTAAGACTCAAATGAATAGCCTTTCCCAGTCTTGGAGCAGTCCGGCTGCCGATAATATTGTAGCTCGCTTCAATTCTCTGGATACTGTTTTTCAGAACTACTACGATATTATTGATAAGTACGCGTTGTTTCTGGATCAAGCTGTCGAAGCATACGATACAACAGAAACCACAATCAATACCAGTGCAAGTCAGTTTGAGTAAGAGTTACTTATTTCTCGGCTGCTACGACGTTAGTTAATGTTCGAGGTGAGCAAATGAAAGAGTATTTACCGGTAGGATCTGTAGTTCTTCTAAAACAAACTGATAAGCCACTGATGATTTATGGGAGAAAGCAAATTCATCTAAAAAGTGGAATCGAATTCGACTATATCGGGTGTCTATATCCTGAAGGCTACATTACTGACGAGCTCTCTTTCTTCTTTAATCACTTTGATATTTCCAAAATTCTTTTCAAAGGATTTGAGACTGAAATGGATCAAGTCTTCCAGAAAGAGTATTTGGAAGCTGAAGCGGACTCAGCGTTTGAATAGAGGTGGCTAAATGTTTGATTACAATGCTGCAATCAGAAAAGCAAATAACCTCTCAAGTCAAGCAAACAGTCTCAGAACGCAGGCCAATAATGTGAATAGTCTTCGAGGAATCGTGGGGAACAAATACGTTGGCAAAGATGCGATAGCATATGGCGATGCAGTTACTAAAGCAAAGAGTGATCTCATTGCTATTGCTTCGGAGCTTGATGATCTCGCAAGACGTATACGTTCGGCTGCAAAGGAAATCAAAGAAAAAGAAGAAACTGAATTAACCATACAGGCAGAACAGTCAAATCATGCAGAATAAACACGAAAGGAGTATGAAATGTGAGCATTAAAGTTGATACTGCTTCGCTAATCGATTTATCTTCATATGCGAAGACAATTAGTGCTTCTTTAGGTAGTTGCGCCACAAGCGTAAAAAGTGCACGCAATTCGCTCCCTTCAAAAGTGCTGAAAAAAAACGGCATCGGATTTGATCTCAAATCTGCTTGCGATGAGATTGATGCTTTGAAAGACCGAATTATAAAGATCAGCTCTTTCCTGTCTCAAGCTGCCAACTTGTATAGTCAGACCGAGCAGATTGTGAATTCTTTGGCTTCTGCAACACTCAAACCGGCAATAAGTGGATCGTCAAGCGAAGGTATAAAGATTGGTAAAACGGTAAATGACGTATTGGGAAAAATGGGCTTTTTAGGTAATGTCCTAGCCTTTTTCACTAAGCCGATTGCCACTTGGATTGATTCCGGCACCTTTCAAATCGGGGTAACAGGTGCTTCAGCTGTAGCATCACTTGTTAAAGACGGTAATTCTTACCTGAAAGGACTGTATGAGTGGAGTAAGAGCAACAAAGAACTTGACAAATTAGCAAGAATGCTTCCAGAACGGGCCAAAGAAGTACGAATAAAGCGGTTGTTTGGATTAAACGATATGTTTGCCGGACAAGCATCACAGGCTAGCTCGTGGAAAATGCGCTTTTATAATAACTTCCATAAAATAAAGGGCCCATTTGAAAGCTATACTAGCGGAGGCGCAAAAGCGGCGTTCGCTTGGGTTGGACTTGGTCTAACTGCTGTCTCTAATACTATCAGCAACATTGAAGAGTACAAGAGCGGAAAAATCAGTGGTAAGAGAGCCGTTGCAGAAACAATTACTGAAACGGCAATTGATGTTGGCAAAGGGTGGCTTATTGGTACAGCCGTAGCTGCAGGCATAGCTGCTACCGTTGGATCAGCACCGGTCCTTGTTGTCGGAGCAGCAACCGTTTTAGTATCGGTTGGCCTTGATTGGGCGTGTAAAAAGATAACAGGGGCTATTACTGGCGAAGAAAAGGGTCTTACCGAAACCGTGTCTGACTTTGTTCTTGATGTTGGAGAAAAAGCTATATCTGCTGGTAAAATAGCTGTTTCTTCAGTTGTTTCTGGTGTAAAAAGCGGTTGGAAAAGTTTGAAGCGTGGATTCTCATCGCTGTTCAGTACATAAGGGAGGAAGAATATGTTAGAAAAAATAAAAGAACTGTTACCCATCGGAACGGTTGTTTCATTACAGAACGGAACGAAGAAGCTAATGATCTTTGGGATCATACAGTCAATTCAGGAGCAAGCTGATAAGGAATATGACTACATAGGAGTTCCTTATCCGGAAGGCAATATGGGACAAGACTATCAATATCTGTTTAACCACGATGATGTTGATACTGTTTATTTCAGAGGTTTTGAAGATATTGAGCGTCAGGAATTCATCTATAACCTGACAAAGTTCTATCAAAACAAACAATAAGTGGTCACGGGTCATTTGCAATTGGCTATTTTCTATCAAAATAGCCAATTGCGATTGAACTTTATAACAAGTTTACGGTTGGAAAAAACCAACCGAAGGAGAATAAAATGATGAATACCGATAGAGCGAGGCTGCAATACATGGTGGGCGGTCTTTTGTATAGTCCCGCCATACATGTGGGCCTTGCTGAAATGATAGATAACGGTTGTTTTCCTTGCCTCACTTCTATGGCGTTTTGCCTTGAGGATTCTATCCGTGATGAGGCATTAGAGGAGGCTGAAGCAGAGCTTTGCAGGACATTGAAAGCTATCAGCAAACGAAACATTCAGAAGGATAAACTACCACTTATGTTTATCCGCATTCGCACGCCGGAACACATGGAACGAGTTCACAGTTTGTTGAGCCCGTTTTATGATATTGTTTCTGGATACATACTTCCCAAGTTTGACCTGTCAAACTGCGATGAATATCAGCGGATTATTACCAGCATCAATTCCGAACTTGATAATCCATTGTATATCATGCCAATCTTGGAAAGCAAGATGATTGCCGATATAGCAGACAGAGCATCAACCCTTTTGAAAATCAAGAAGAACCTTGATAGTATGCAGGAATACATCTTGAATGTTCGTGTTGGAGGAAATGACTTTAGCAACCTATACGGCCTTCGTCGGGGAGTAAACCAGAATATATACCAAATCGGAGTAATCCGCGACATTCTTGTTGATATTATCAATGTTTTTGCAACGGATTATGTTGTATCAGGTCCTGTATGGGAATACTTTGGAACAAATTTATCTGAACCATGGGCGACAGGCTTGCAAGCCGAGCTCTCTCTTGATAGTTTGAATGGCTTTATTGGAAAGACCGCCATTCACCCGAGTCAGCTTCCGTTGATTTACGAAAGTATGAAGGTTAAGCAATCAGATTACGAAGATGCATTAAGTATTCTCGGTTGGGATTCCTCTAAACTGGGAGTTGAAAAGAGTTCTGACGGTTCCAGAATGAACGAAGTAAAATGCCACGAGAAATGGGCACTGCGAATTGCTACTTTGGGGAGCATTTATGGAGTTCGTGAGGAGTGATTTCAAGTTGAGTTCATATGGTTTGGGAGGTAAGATTATTGACTGCATATACACAGAATGATGTCTTGGTGCTTGCTAAGCGGCATCACAACACAAAGCGTACATATTTGCTCGTAAATCCATTGCAGGCAAAGCATCTGCCAGTCAGTCCATCGAAGTCTTTGGAAATGATGACCTGCCTCGGAAAACAAATTGCAAAGAAGTATCCTTCAGCAAAGCTCGTAATTGGTTTTGCCGAAACTGCAACCGCTATTGCGGCAGCAGTTGCAGGCTGTCTCAATACCGGGTGTAAGTATATCCACACTACGAGAGAGGCATTCGACGGCTTGACGGATTGGGTTTGCTTTTCTGAAGAACACAGCCATGCTGTTGAGCAAAAGCTTTACACCAAATATTTGGCGGAATGGATTTTCAAATCTCCGCAAATCATCTTTGTAGATGACGAAATAACCACGGGAAAGACACTCCTTAACATCATAGAGCAGATACGAAAGATTTTTCCGGAAGCCGAGTCAAAACAGATGATTGCTGCATCCATCATCAATCGCCTATCACCAGAGCATGAAGCGCGTTTTCGTAATGCGGGAATAGATAGTGAGTATCTGGTGAAAGTGAGCAATACTGATCTCACAGATGCAGTGGCTCAGTATGGTATCCTTCCCGCTGAATCGATTAATTCAATAGGCGATACTTACGCAGATAATACTATTCATACGCAAGAGACACTGCTGAATCCGCGGCTCGGCGTTGACATTTCAACATATATTGATAATTGCCAAATAATAGCAGAATCGACGTTGAAAACAATTTCAGATCTGATTGCACCAGCGTCAAGTATCCTCGTTTTGGGAACCGAGGAATGTATGTATCCAGCTCTGATCCTCGGACGTGAGATAGAACGACGGTTTTCCACGATATCTGTTAAATGTCATGCTACCACCCGTAGCCCAATTGGTATTTGCTCTGATCCGTCATATCCTTTCCATTTGGGTTATAAAATCCATAGCTTTTACGATGATATACGTGAAACCTTCATCTACAATCTGGATTACTATGACATGGTAATTGTGCTTACGGACACATGTAGCGATAGCGCGCAAGCACGGGCGGACATTTCAAAGGCTCTTAGGACAAAAGGCTGCTCCAAAATATTATTTGTTGAGGGAGGCTGCCATGTTTAGTTCATATAAACCAGACGATGTTATCATTCTGCTGAAAGATATTACAGGAATGGTTACGCCTTTAGGAACAAAGGAACGCGAGCAATTTATTCAAAGTGGCGTTCACTATTCCGAGATGCTTCCAATAGAATATGTTCCCTCAGAATCGTACCTCGATATGTTTTTCAAAGCTATGAAGCTCTACTCCAAGATGACTGCTGAAGCTGTCGCTAGTGTTGCGAAAAAGATATGCGACGAAAAGATGGGTGAAGTTGTTTTAGTTTCGCTTGCGCGTGCAGGGACTCCTGTAGGAATTCTAATTAAGCACTATATCGACAAAAGACTTAGGCGTAAAGCTTATCACTATACGATTTCCATTATTAGAGGAAAAGGTGTTGATAAAAACGCGATGTCGTATATTCTTGCAAGGCACAAGCCCGATAGTATTCAATTTGTTGACGGTTGGACTGGAAAAGGGGCAATTCAACAGGAATTGTCTCTGGCCATGAAGGATTATCCTGACGTAAGCGCCGGCTTGGCAGTTCTATCGGACCCAGCAGGTGTTGCTGAAAAGGCCGGAACCCATGATGACTTCCTAATTGCGAGCTCTTGCTTGAATTCAACCGTATCAGGTCTGCTGAGTAGAACATTTTATCGGTCAGATATAATCGGCCCCAGTGATTTTCATGGTGCTGCGTTCTATAAGGAGTTATCGTCAAAAGATTTAACTTATACTTTTATCAATACTGTCGAAGCATGTTTTCCAGATGAGCCACCTGTTTTTGAGGAAGGCAAATTGACAATGAGCGGCATGGATGAGGTAAAGGGCATTTGCCGCGAATTCAATATCAAAGACATCAACCTTGTCAAGCCAAGTATTGGCGAAGCGACTCGCGTTTTGCTTCGTCGTATGCCGTGGAAAGTCTTGGTTCATAGCTTGGATGATGGTGAACACCTTGGCCATCTCTATCAGCTTGCTTTTGAAAAAGGCGTTCAGATAGAAGAGTATCCCTTAAAAAACTATCGTGCTTGCGGCTTAATACAGTCTTTAGCAGATAATTAGTCGGCTTAAAGGAGGATCTTATGACTCGTATATGGCTTAATCATTGGTTTAGTACAGCGTACAATATAATCAACTTGCTTCGTGAGAACGATCCTGATTTTTGGATTATTTGTAGCAACGAAAACCTCGAATCTCCCATTAAAAGTGTTTGTGATGAATGGTATCAGGAACCGGTTCTGAATAGCGAAGATTATATAGAATTCTGTTTACGGTTCTGCGATGAGCACTCTGTTAACGTTTTTATGCCGCGCAGAGAAATGATAGCGATAAGCAAATATAAAGACCGCTTCAGCGCCATCGGTGTAAAGGTCATGGTTGATGATTACAAATTCGTTGATCTGCTCAATCATAAGGATCAAGCATACGAAGCATTTAGAGCAGAAGGTATAGGCAATGTGCCGGATTACTATATGGCCAAAAACATAGAGCAGTTCAAGGTAGCCTATTATACGCTTGCGAAAAAATACAAATGGATCTGTTTCAAATTCGTCAAGGACGAGGGTGGAAATAGCTACCGGCTGATAGACAATAGCAGAAAAAGATATTCTTCTCTGTTTAAGAAACAGACTACCAGAATGAGTCTTGAGGCTGCATTAGACGCTCTTTCAGAAAAAGAAACCTTTTCTCCTATAATGGTCATGCCTTTTCTTCCTGATGAAGAAGTAAGTGTAGATTGCCTGATGACGCCAAATGGGCTCATTGCAATTCCGCGGATAAAAGGTGGTACGAGAATTGAAAGAATTCGTTATGACGAAGAAATTCTCTCAACCTGTCGTTTATTTTTCGAGAAGTTTCCTCTCGTGCAGCCATGCAATGTACAGTTCAAATACTTAAATGGAGTTCCGTATTTGCTGGAAGTAAATACAAGAATGTCCGGCGGCATTCAGATGTCCTGTGCTGCTAGCGGTGTAAATATTCCTAACATTGCTGTGAATAAGCTCTTGGGGATCAACCGCTATTGGAAAAACAATATGCTTGAAAAAGCTGTGACCCATGTTGAGATCCCAATTGTACTGTAAAGCAGGCAGGACCTGTTCGGAGGTAGTTGATTGACGTATTTATTCTCTGATCTAGATAATACACTAGTGTATTCTCATAGGGTCTCGCTTCCAGAGGAACGTATTGTTGTGGAGTATTTGAATGATCGTATTCAAAGCTACATGACTAGGAGAACATACGATTTCTTCAGTAAATCTAATGAAGTATTTCTCGTTCCTACGACAACAAGAACTTATGAACAATATGCTCGCCTTTCTGAAACCTTTGCAAGATTTGGATGCAGATATGCATTAGTTTGTAATGGTGGAATGTTATTAGACAATAATGAGATCGATTTAGAATGGCTTGCAGAAACAAAGAAAATCGCGGGAAATGAACTGTCAGTCCTTAATGAAGCAAGTGAATTGTTTGTGCGTTTTTATTCAAAAGAGAACATCCACTTTGCTAGCAATATCATGCTTTACGCAAAGACTGACAGCCCGGCTTTGGATGCGACTAAGCTAACCTCCATGCTGAATACAAAATCTCTCAATGTCTATTACGATAGCCGCAAAGTGTATTGTGTTCCAGCTTCGATCAATAAGGGGAATGCGGTTAAAAGATTCTCCAATCGCATGGGAATAACACGAACCATTGCAGCAGGTGATAGCATTCCTGACATCTCAATGCTCAAAATATCAGATTTGGCTATCTTACCCTTTAGTCTGTCAAAATCTGTTGAGCATATGCAAAAAAGAATAGCTGACAATTCACACTGTTTTTCAGATTATATTTGCGATGTTCTGTCAGAAATAGTGTCATCTTGTCATAATAACTGAATTGAGAAAAACGGAGGGAATAAACTATGGACTCAGTAGCCGGATTAATTGCCATTATCATCCTTAGTGTAGCTGTCCTCACAACGGTGGTTTTCCTTATATTGAAGGCCGCTTCGTATTTCAAAAGGACTTTCGGAGTATCTTTGTGGCCGGGAGTAATTGCCCTATGCTTTTCGTTAGATATTGCTGTTTTCTCCACAGCTGCTGGTCAAAGCATTGGGCATGAATTCATAATTGTAATGTATATCGCAGCTGGTCTGCTATTAGCATATACGTTGTATAGAGATATCCGTTATTATAAACTCCATTCAATACCGGCATTCCTGCTGCAGCTCGTGCTTGCAGTTGCGCAGATTATCATTCTGATAATTGTTATTGCCGTAAGAATTGCTAAAAGTACCACTTCATATAGGGCAGGACGTGGTCGAAGACGGGCGACCTTACTTGGCGCACTGTTAGATATCTAATAATATTGAAAATGAATCAAGCCGCAATGAGATCAGCTACTATTTCGCGGCTGATAGCCTGTAATGTGTTTTCATGTATTTGAAGAGAATTGATAGAATAGGTGCGAAATGAATGCATCCTGAGCAATTGACACAATTATCGACTTACATGATGCACATCATATTAATTCAGGATTTGATTTTTCTGCTGAAACGTATTATCACAACATGGCACTTCGCGTTATTCAAAAAAACGTAGAGGCCAGAGCAAGGAAGGAGGCATTCATTTGGAATTAGCACATGGTGGTATCAATTTTGAGTTTTCGCTGACGATGCAATTCGTTCAAATGCGAGCTGATGCGGAAGTTAAAGCCGCACACTCTAATTCCGTTGGCATAGAGCACTATTTTTTGGGATTACTAAAACTTGCGGAGCTTAGAGCAGACGACCTTTTTAATGCGCCGGATTTTATTATAAAGACAATGAATGATGACATTTCGGCGATACGTAGAATGTTCGCTGCCGCTCAGATAGACACAACAAGGACGCGCGCTATCCTTCGATATATGGTCAGATCAAGTACGACATCTGGTGAAGAAGCACTTGAGGAATGTTGTACTATCGCGATGAATAACGCAAAAGATAGGCACGCTTCAGTCATTTGGGCCAAAGATATACTGTTTGCTATTATGGAAAAGCCCACAGACATGATTCTTCAAGTGTGCCCTGTTCAATCTAATGGAAGAATTGCTTTTGACGAAGAAAAGCCGGTAGAGAATACAAGTGCTGACGAGATGAGCAAAGAGTTCCTGCCGGACCTAACAAATAGAATCCGCAGAATGAGGGCGCAGCTGCTTTCTAATGTATTTGGGCAAGACCATGTTATTCATGCTTTTGCAGAAGGAATGTTCGCAGCCGAGGTCCTAGCAGCGAGTGATGAGAAACGAAAACGCCCACGAGCCATTTTCGTTTTTGCTGGACCGCCGGGCGTTGGAAAGACATTCCTTGCAGAACAGGCAGCTGAAGCATTAAGTATTCCATATAAACGGTTTGATATGTCAAGCTTTGCAGATCATCAAGCTTATATGGGACTTGTCGGCTTTGAGAAAAGTTATCATGGAGCTAAGCCGGGTTCGCTAACAGAATTCGTTAAAGAAAATCCGCATTGTATATTACTGTTTGATGAGATAGAAAAAGCTCATCTTAATACTATCAATCTCTTTCTCCAAATACTTGATGCTGGTAGGTTAAACGACCGTTACTGGGACGAAGATGTTGTTTTCAAAGACACAATTATCATCTTTACCAGCAATGCATGTAAAAAACTGTATGATGGTGAAGCTAAGGACAATGCTGCAGGAGTGCCTCGTAAAACCATTCTTAATGCGTTGGAGACAGAGATTAATCCGCAAACGGGGCAACCCTTTTTCCCTGCAACTATTACCAGCAGAATGGCAACTGGGTGGCCTTTGCTGTTCAACCATCTTCAGGCACACCATCTTGAGAAGATCAGCAGCAATGAGTTTGCCCGTTTCAGCAATTTGTTTGAAAAGCAATATGGGATCAAAGTAACATTTGATGATCTTGTTCCCACTGCTCTACTGTTACAAGAGGGTGGTCAAGTCGATGCAAGAACTTTGCGAGCACAATCAGAGCTGTTTTTTAAGAACGAGATTTTCAAGGTATGCAGATTATGGGGTGAAAACAATTTTGCGGCAGCACTTGAGCATATTCGGCAAATCCATTTCTCTGTGGAAACCAAGAAATTTACCTCTGAGATTCGGTTATTGTTTGAAAGCCGTGAAAAACCGGAAATATTGCTCTATAGCAGCAAAGAATTTGCTGAGCGTTGCAAAAAAGAGTTGCCGAATTATGTAATTTATCATACGCAGAACATCGATCAAGCTATGTATCTTTTGGGAGAGAAGGATATTCGCTTGGCTTTAATTGATGTTGCAGAAAAGAATAATGAAGTATTGATCCCCGGCATCGCTGTTTCTAACTCTGTAATGAGTGAATACAGCGTATTGCTAAAGGGAGTTGACGGGGCATTTGATTATGCTTCCATGTCTGCCGGAGCGCTCCATGATGGCACACATCTCTTTCGCAGCATCCGCGAAAGAATGCCCGAGTTGCCGGTATACCTCCTTGAGACGAATGATTTCCTGATTGATTCTGAATTGGAGATGAGTTTCGTTAGAGCCGGCGTTCGAGGTAAGCTTGTAGAGCCGAAAGATGATTTCTCCGTATTTGAAGATATGCTTGCTACAATATGCAGAGAACTATATGTCCAGAACGTCGCAACGCGCACAGGAATTGAACGAAAAGCTCTGTATTTTGATACAGCTCCGAAACTTTCGGCCGACAAAACCGAGATTATCATCCGATTAAGAGATTTCTCCATAAAACGAGCCGTAGACGCCGATGATATGGACAGCATATTAGATGATATTGAGAAGCCAACTACTCGCTTCTCGGATGTCATTGGTGCTCAAGATGCCAAAGATGAGTTGCAGCTTTACATAGACTATCTGAAGAACCCAAAAAAGTTTACAGCACAAGGTGTCAAGCCGCCAAAAGGAATACTCCTCTACGGACCTCCTGGCACGGGTAAAACGATGTTGGCAAAAGCATTGGCAGGAGAAAGTGATGTAACCTTTATTCCGTGTGTAGCTACTGGATTCGTGACAAAATATCAAGGAAGCGGGCCCGATTCCATTCGCACGCTGTTTAGACGAGCCCGTCGCTATGCTCCTGCAGTAATCTTTATAGATGAAATTGATGCAATTGGTCGCAAACGAGGACAAGTCAATTCTGGACATGGAGAAGAGATGGCATTGAACGCTCTCCTTGCTGAAATGGATGGGTTTGCCGTTGATCCAAAGCGTCCGGTATTTGTCTTGGCTGCAACGAACTTTGAAATTGAAGAAGGACATTCTGGAATGGGCGTTATCGACCCTGCACTTTCCAGAAGATTTGACTGTAAGATTCTGGTTGATTTGCCTACAGCAGAAGAGCGTGAGCTTTTTATTAGAGCAGCTCTAAAAAAGGTTAAAATGCACATTGTGACAGAGGACATGATCAAACGCTTGGCTGCAAGATCTGTGGGTATGAGCCTTGCTAATCTGTCTTCGGTTATGGAAATGGCGAATCGAATGGTTTTGAAGGATCGGAGTATTTTAGACGATTCGGTGCTCGACGAAGCGTTTGAATTAACAAAGCATGGAGCGAAGAAAGACTGGGGATATGAATACCTTGAACGAGTGGCTCGCCATGAATCTGGGCATGCTCTATTAAGCTATCTATCTGGTAATAAACCTACTTACCTTACGGTTGTTGCCCGTGGAGATCACGGTGGATATATGGAACATCAATCCACAGAGGATGAGCATCTATTCACCAAAGAGGAGCTATTAAGCAGAATACGAACGTGCTTGGGCGGTCGCGCAGCAGAGGTTGTTTTTTATGGTGAAGTTGACGGCGTTTCTACCGGTGCTTCTGGAGATCTCAAACATGCATCCCAGATCGCATATGCGATGATATGCAAATATGGCATGGATTCAAGTTTGGGATTGTGCTCATTGGAAGTTGACAACAAAGTATCAGATGATATTCGGGCACGTATTAATGCCATGCTAAATGTTGAAATGGACAAAGCAATAGAAACAATTCAGAATAATCGCAATGCCATTGAGGCATTAGTGGATGCTCTTCTGAAAAAGAATAAACTGACAGAACAAGAAATCACTGAAATAGTAGAGAACGTAAAAGAGTAGGTGAACAATATGCAAGACTATCCTTCCGCGAATAGTACACAGGAGATTGCTATATCTCCACAAACACGTATGCTTATAGAGTCTTTTGCTCGGAAAGAGGAATTCCCAAGAAGTTGCATGGGAAAATAGAATTGGTTTGTATAGATGTAGCAAAAAAGCCATGAAAAGGGAACAAACAGCAGTATTTATAGGGCACAACGAATGCTTTGGGGTGACTACTGCCATGGTCACAGAGGCAATCAAAGGGTTGATAGCGAAAGGGGTAACATATTTCCTTTCGGGTGGTCAAGGCGGCTTTGATCGACTTTGTTCCAGCTGTGTTGATGCATCTCACGATGCACGTAGGCGGAGTCCAGCATCTTGAATACTGGCTTCCCGGATGCACTGGGAAACAACTTCTTTGCAAGCTCCTTGTCGGACATCCCTTCCGGCAAAGGCCACGCCAGACCGCAGGCTTCCGCCCGCTCTAGCGTTGTGGAAACAGTATTTCGGGCACATGGCGCCGCGTTTGCGATTTCCGTCTTGTTGAGCCCCAGACTTTTCAGTCTGAGAATCTCGCGGTAATTGGTCATTCTTTTGACCTCCTCTGTAGATATTTATAGCCTTTTTTCGGGCGGCATATCTACATTCTACCGCGTGCTCAATCGTTGCGGAAGCCGTGCTCAATTCCGCCGGAACCAGTGCTCAATTTGCCCGGTGGCGAGGGGGGTGCGGACGAAAAGTTGGACCTGAATGAATTCAGGCCTGACCTTTCGTCAGAGAGTGTCATCTGCAATCTTACCCCTGCTTTTGTTCACTTCAATCTCTCACACAATGGGAGGAGTTCGTTTAGCTTGGCGACGATGCGTTTTTGCTCGGCAAGGGGCGGGAGGGGGATCACGAACGATGCGACTTGATTAGGGCTAATATGAGGAACACTTATCCCTGTAGTTTGAGATTCTACAGAGTGTCTAAAATAGTCCGACATCAGAAGCATGACGATATACTCTTTTGTGATAGCAGCAGTTTCTCGTATGCGTAGCACCCGTTGAACTAAAAGCACATCTTCTTCCTCATTGAAAACTGCAACACGTATTCCTTCAGAAATCCATGGACGATCAAGACCAAGGAGAATATCACCCCGACGTACCCTGAACCCATCTTGTATTTCGTTAATTGTATCAACATAGACGGTCTCATCCCAACGAATATTCCCAACGCCCAAATTAATACCTCTTAACAAACGATATTTTCCATTTGCCAGGAAGTCTTCGCTTTTGAAGGCGAAGCCTGACAGCATATTGATTACAGCACCTAAATGCACCCACTTCCAGCTCTCCGGAATCTCAAATGGCACCTTGTCCTCGGTGATCTCTGGCAGGGGCTTTTCCTTTTTGATCTTGCCGTCTTTGATCAGCTTTGCTTTTTTGGCTTGAATCTGCTGATAGAGTTCCTCGCCGGTGCCTTCTTCGGGGCGCTGGGGGACGAGCTTGCCCTGGATGGCAAGCTGCAAGAGGGATTTTTGCATATCGCCGGGGAAGCGTTTGTTGAAGGCCTCCAGCTTTGTCCACGCCTGCTCATAGCGGTCAATCAGGGGCAGCAGTTCTTCGATCTTTGCTACAATGCGCTTCTGTTCAGCAAGGGGCGGAAGTGAAATTGGACATTCGCTCAGATAGTCTTTGTGGATTCTTTGCTGCCCAGCGGTTCCAGTAAATGATTTTATACCATTTGAAATGAAATGCTCAGACTTAAAGAACCAAAGTAGGTATTCTCGTAAAAGCGTTTCATTTACAACACGAACAATAGATAGCTCAGTGGTTCCTGCACCTACTCCATTGATAAGGTTCCTAAAAATGACTGATTTTCGATTCTGAAAACATGGGGTAATCTTTGCTACGCCAATATCTCCATTAGAAAAATGAGTGAAGCCTTTTTTGATCTCACCCCATTTCTTTTCTTCAAATGTGTGTTCATTCCTATATCCATCTGCTACGCAAGGCATGGGAATGAAGGACGCCGCAGAATTGTCGTCAAGCTCATTTTTTGGATTCATCGTTACTATACTTCCAACACGAACCCACTTCCAGCTTTCCGGAATCTCAAAGGGAATCTCATCCTCCGTAATCTTCGGAAGGGGCGTCTCTTTCTTAATCTTCCCCTCTTTGATGAGCTTCGCCTTTTCCGCCTGTATCGCCCTATAGAGTTCCTCGGCAGTGCCTTCTTCGGGGAGCTGTTCCACAAGCTTGCCCTGAATGGCAAGCTGCAGGATGGAGTTTTTCAGTTCCTGCGGGGTCATTCGCGTACCCCTCCCAGCTTTTGGGTGATCTCCGCCAATACGCGATCAATCTCGGCGTTGAGGGAGGCCCGCTCCTCCTGATAGCGCTGGATGAGATCCATGGGGTCGAGAATCTCCTCTTCCTCGTGTGGGAAGCCGCACTGATCCAGATTGTAGCCCAAATCCTCGGTAAGCTCTTTATAGGAATAGCATCTTGCCTTATCAAAACCGTCCACGGTGATGGGCTTGCGGTCATGCCACCATTCCACGGCCGGGGCAAAATGCTCCAGTTTCATGGGCTTGGTTTTGCTGAAATGTTTATAGCCCTCCGGCATATCGAGCCGATAGAACCATGTGTTTTCCGTCTTGCCCGTGTGATCGAAGAACAGGATGTTGGTGGTGATGGACGTATAGGGAGAAAAGACGCTTCCCGGCATACGGATGACGGTGTGCAGATTGAACTCCGACAACAGCTTCTTCTTGATGTTCACCTTCGCGTTATCGGTGCCGAAGAGGAAACCGTCTGGCAGAATGACTGCGGCGCGGCCGTTCTCCCTCAGGCGGTACATGATGACCGACATAAAGAGATCAGCCGTTTCGCTGGAGGCCAGATCATCCGGGAAATGGTTTTTGACGTCCGCCTTTTCGGAGCCGCCGTAGGGAGGATTCATCAGAACCACGTCGAACTGATCGTCCTCGGTATAGTCCAGCACGTCCTTCAACAGGGAATTATCGTGATACACGTTCGGCACGTCCAATCCGTGAAGGAGCATGTTGGTGATGCAGAGCATATACGGAAACTGCTTCTTCTCGATTCCGAAGATGGAGCTGCCGTAAGCCGCCTGATCCTCCGTGGTCTTGACCTTCTTTTCCAATGCCTTGAGCCAACTGGTGATAAAGCCGCCGGTGCCGCAGGCAAAATCTGCCATTTTCTCCCCAACCTTGGGATCAATGCGCTCCGCCATAAAATCTGTAACGGCGCGCGGCGTATAGAATTCGCCTGCAGAACCTGCACTTTGCAGTTCCTTGAGGATGGATTCATAAATCTCACCAAAGGCGTGGCTTTCCTCATAGTCTCCGAGATCCAGCTCGTCGATGACGTTGATGACCTGGCGGAGCAGAACGCCGTCCTTCATGTATTGGTTGGCGTCCTCGAAAACCGTTTTGACGATGGATTTCTTGATGGGCGTCTCGGGCGTGACGTTGATGCCCTTCAATGTCGGGAACAACGTGTTATTCACAAAGTTCAGCAGGGTGTCGCCGGTCATGGCTGAGCCGCTTCGGCCATCCACTGCCCAATTTGACCAACGGCAGTTTTCCGGGATGATGGATTCGTAATCATCCTCATCGATCTCCCAGTCCTGCTCCTTGGAATCATAGACCTTCAAAAAGAGCATCCATGCGATCTGCTCGATGCGTTGGGCGTCGCCGTTGATGCCCGCATCATTTCGCATGATGTCCCGTATTCTCCTTACAAAGCCGGAAATGTTTGCCATCGCTACGCTACCTCATACAATGCTTTTTCCAGTTCCCGAACGGCCTTCAGATATTCTTCCTTGCCGCCGAAGGCTTTGACGATCTTGGAGACCGCGCCGATCTTTTTGAACGGATCGAGCTTCAATACATCCAAATTCTCAACCTCATAGATGCCCACGTTCATATACTTTTCCAACAGAGATTCCAGCACCTGACGCGCCACACCGCTGTACCGGCTCAGGAAATCCCGCTTCTTCACGTTGTTTGCCCGTTCCCTTCTGGTGAGCGGTTTCTTGTCAAAGGCAACATGACAAATAAAATCGAAATCATCGATGTCGCTCATGCCCTGATCTGCTTTCATTGCTTCCAAATCAATCCCGCGCTCCCGGAACAGGGCTTGAATCTTCTCTTTCTTTTCTTCTGCCGTCCAAGTGCGAATGAAGTTGTCCAGAGAAGCATATGTGCCGAGGATGTTGGTCTTCGTATAATCGATGATACTCTCCTGACGCAGCAGCTTGCCGTTTGCATCATAGACAGAGACGGTCTTATTGATGATGGACACGCTGCAGCCATCGGAATCTACATACGGCTTCGGTGTTGACGGAGGAGTCGGCTCCGGCCCCGGACCCGGGCCGGGACCCGGTCCAGGACCATCCCCTCCGGCATTCGGATCAAATCCCGGATGTATCTCAATGGGACCATCCCATTCGGGATCCGCGAACAATCTTGCCACATTACGGAAATCCATAACGGTAAAATGCGTCTTGCCATCCTTCTCGCGCAAACGCGTTCCACGTCCGATGATCTGCTTAAATTCCGTCATGGACGTGATCATCTGATCCAGCACGATGAGCTTTGTCATTTTGCAGTCGGCTCCCGTGGACAGGAGCTTGGATGTGGTGGCAATGACCGGATACTTTGCCGAAACGGAAATAAAGTAATCCAGCTTGCTCTTGCCGTATGCGTCGCTGCCTGTGATACGAACCACATAATCCGGATTCTTTTGAACCATATCCGCGTTCAGATTGTTCAAAGCGATGCGCATACGTTCGGCGTGCTCTTCCGTAGCGCAAAATACGATCGTCTTTTGCATTCTGTCGGTGCTCTTGAGGTAATCCGTGATTTCCTTCGCTACCTGCGTGATGCGGTCCTCGATGATGATGCTGTAATCATAATCGCTGTTGGTATAGATGCGATCTTCAATCAGGTTCCCGTAAACATCGCGCTGTCCGGCGCGCGGTCTCCAACCGTCACCGATGTCCGTTGTAATCCCGATTACACGGAACGGCGCAAGGAAACCGTCGTCGATACCTTCACGAAGGCTATAGGAATAAATCGGATCGCCGAAGTAATAGATGTTGGAGATATACTTGGTCTCTTTCGGCGTCGCCGTCATGCCGATTTGCGCGGCAGAGTTGAAATACTCCAGAATCTTGCGCCAGTTGCTGTCTTTCTTGGCAGATCCTCTATGACACTCATCGACGATGACAAGATCAAAGAAATCTGGCTGGAAGAGCTGCGTCAGGCGAGAGACGGTATCATCCTCGTCCTTTTCATCCTCTCGGTCAGTAAGCTGCTGATAGAGCGAGAAGAAAACCTCATGGGACGTGATCGTCGAAGGATCATCCTTCGAGAAGTTGATCTTATGGATCGACTTTTCGAGGGGCGAGAAATCCTGTTGAATCGACTGGTCAACAAGGATATTACGATCCGCGAGATACAGAACCTTGCGAACGAGGCCCGCTTTTAACAGGCGGTAGACGATCTGGAACGCCGTATACGTCTTGCCGGTGCCCGTTGCCATAACAAGGAGCAAACGGTTCTGACCCTTTGCAATCGCATCCACGCAACGGTTGACTGCGATACGCTGATAATAGCGAGGCGCGTATGTCTTTGCGCTCGTGTAATACGATTGGCGAATGATGTTCTGTTCCTGATCCGAGAGTCCGCTGCCTGCATTGGATTCCGATACGAAACGAGCGTACAGTTCATCGTGCGTCGGGAATTGATCCAGAGGAATCTGCTTTTCCTCTCCTGTCAGGAAATCATGCTCATAGAAGGCGTCACCGTTGGAACTGTATGCAAACGGGATGTCCATCATCTGGGCGTATGTCATTGCTTGCTGCAGCCCAAAGGAAACCGAGTGATTATTATCCTTGGCTTCGACGATGGCAATCGGGTTATTCGCGTTGATGTACAGGATATAATCGGCCTTCTTCGCCGGTTCTCTGGATATAATATTGCCTTTTATGTTGACCTTGCCATCCGTAAACTGGACCTTGGTTTCCATCGTGATCTTGTTCTGCCAACCGCGATTCAGCAGAGCCGGAGTGATATAGTTCAGCTTGATATCCTCTTCGGTCATTTGACTAATAGGAATTAATGGACACATACCTAATCTCCCTTAGCTTTCATTTCGTCTTTGTTTTCCTCATTAGAGAGTAGCCTTGCTTTTCTCGCCATCCTTATTGGCTGGAAGTGTTTCTTGCTTCAAGATTTTGATTTAGTCCTCACTATTATTATGAAGCAACTTCGACAAGTCCTTTTCGAACGCAGCCACCTTTTCAAACGAATCATCAAGGTAAGCAAAGATTGCTTCTTCGGAAACTATCTCTCCTATGATCATTTTGTTTACGCTAAAAGGTATTCTCCATTGCCAATTCTCGTTTGTATGCTTTCGCGAAGGATAATACTTGTTGATAAACTCGCACAACGCTTTTTGCTCTTCACTCATATTCCTTGAGCTGAATGCTAGTTGAAGCTTGATAGCATTTCCTTTGATGTTTCTTATTTCATAGAAATAGTGATTCGGTGTGTTCCATCCACTCGGTGCGTTTTCGAGATCAGGCAATATCTTCGACATTGTTGGGGTAGTAAACCTTGTATATGATTTGCTACAGCTACCCGGACACAGAGTTATCTCTTTTTTCATAGATGCCCATTTACGAAGTGTTTCGGCAATCTTTTCAGATTTAGCAGAGTCTTCTTCGGCTTGCTCTCCCGCAATCTCAGGATTTGCTTTCAAACATGGAAGTAAAGCACCTAAAAGCTTGACACTCCACTCACAATGAAATGCTGCCATTCGCTCCCAATCTGCTTTATTTGTTATTTGGACATCTTTAGTTTCATAGAAAACCCACGCTGATTTCTTTTCCTCTGCACGATCCCAGCGTAGTGTAGTCCCAAGTTTTGCTTCTATCTCACTTTTGTGCGAGAATAAGATATCGAATGCAAGTTTGTTTTTCTGTGTGTTTGTACTTCCCATGTAGAAAAGCACATACGCGCCGTCAAAATTTGCAACACACTGAATACAAAAACCGGATATCCCAAACCATCCTGAAACAGTATTGCTTGTCCCCGGTTTGGTATTGGAAAAGGATTTTGTCGCTACACTATTTGCTTTTTGAATCAGCGGAAGAGCGTATTCCCAATACTCTTTTCTCAGCATATGGCGTTGCTCTGTCGCTTCCGCTTCTGATGATTGATCGCGCAAATAGAATACCAGATCCATAGGATCAACACCATACAACGCAAACAAGCGACGAAGCGTATTTATTTTACTTGCTGTACTAGTTCCTTTCTCAAAGTACAGATCATCATCCACTTTGATCGCGCTCCTCAAGCCCTTTTCAGTGGTGCTGACATAAACTGCCAGATCATTGGCTTCGCCGCCATTATATGCAATCGCCGATAAAACAGATTTATCCTGCTGGTGTAAATACTTGATGATATGTTCTAACATATCAGCCCAGCTTTGTACTGGCTGCTCCACATTTTGGAAGCTATATTTTACTAAATCTCTTCCAGTGAAGTTTGCATCCTCATCATCAAGCGCAAAGGAATCATACTCTTTTTCGGCAGGTTGGAAAGCGGTTTTCGGAAAATCCCAAATCTGTAGTGCAAGATCAACCATTTCCTTGCTTCGCTCTTCCAGCTCTGGCAAACCCCAAGACGCCTTTTGTGCTATCTTTTGATTCATTCTTATTCCGCTTGCCTTGTATCCATATACCGGCGCATCTCTCTTGTCTGAGAATGGACTGTTACTAAGATTTGAGTTATACCCTGTTAAGGTCAAATTGGCTAAGCGGTGAAGCCATGTCGAATGAATCGTTTCCGCATCTTCTCCCAACTCCTGCACCCATGTATTATTAGGGTTCTGCGGCATTATATGCTCTATAGAATAAACATTGTTATCCAAATGTGTATATACATCTTTTGTTTCCACGGTTCCGTAATTCTCAAACCGCTCAAACATATATGCTTTGTACTTTCCGCGCATCAAATAGACCTGCTTGGTTGCAAGTTCTTGTGCGAATTCTTCATCATCTGGGAATCGTCCGCTTTCTTTTTTCGACTTCAGCGCATAGATCAGCTTATCTACATAATTTGCCGTAGAGTTATCATATCGAACAATTTCCTTATTCAAGTTCAGGAAGATCTTATTTAGTGCATTGGTCGGTACTTCACAAATGTTACGACGGAACAAATAGTTTTCTATAATCCTAAATACTGAAACTACCTCTTGAACAGCCAGCTTATCTGCCTTATTCAGTCGTAGTACTTCCATGAAGAAAGGTCTGGTGACGACAATTTCCAATCGTTTCATTCGATAAAGGCAATCATCTAACTGCTGACTATGAAGTGCGCTCTTACAAGACAATAGTTTTTCATAGAAACGAGAGTATTCAAGTAAATCCTCAAAAACGAGATTTGCCGGGAGGTTCTGACCTTCTACATACTTTTTGAAAGCGGTATAAACATGATCAATGTTAGGCGTCATTAGTTGTTTTATACTTAAATAGTCCCTGACAAAGCTACTTACATCGTTTCTTGTGTTCCTCTCAATTCTCGCCCAAAAGTTATTATAGTATTCTTCCTGATCTTTCGGTGTTAGCCCCATGAGCATATAATTCCGGATCTTATCACCCTCTTGAAGTGCAAGCCCCGTGGAATTCAAGCTTTCAAAAATTAGCTGCGCATTATCACCATAATCCAAAGTAATGCTAATGATTTCCAGCTTGCCAATAGCTTCAAACAGCTGCTCAACAGGTACATCCTGTCGGAGAAGCATATCACAGAAAAAGCTGTAGTTTATCGTAAGATTGGAACCCTTAATATGGTCTTCTTCGCTACTATACAATGCCTCCAATGCTGGAAGATCTGCTTTAACCGATTTGAGCTTAATTCGATCCTCCGGTTTTGCCCATTTGGAAATAAGATAGCTTTCATAAATCTGTTCACTTAATGTCGGATTATCGCAAGCTATTTTATTTGTCTTGATAAGATTATGCATAGCAAGAAGGAGCAACGATACTGTGGTCAGGCGTTGCTGTCCATCGATAATATGATATTCAATTTTCGGGCCATTCGGTACGACTGAGGATACTATACTTCCGAAGAAATGACTCGGACGATTGAAAAGAACAATCTTTCTCAAGTCCTCGTACAGCTGCTTGCAATTCTCTATTTTCCAATCATACTTACGTTGATAGACAGGAATAACATAGCGATTATTTGCTCCTTCCATGAACATGAGCATTTTTGTTTCTGAACCCTTCATCTAATACCCCCATCCTTATATCAAAAAGTTATTTATTATGCTTATTTATCCTGTATTGCTTCGGTTAGCATCTTCTTATACCGTTCCTTGACCTCCATTGGCGCAGCGATGCGAACCTTCCCGGAAAAGCCGAACACCCACGCAAAGAAAACATGATTGACCGCGACATTTACCGTTGCCTTGAATGAATCCTTATTTACTTTAGAAGTTTTGAAATCTGTTCCAAATTTATCAATTAATCCATCCATCACAGAGTTATCACAAATCAACTGCACATTTGTATGCTCGCTATTATACATGTGCATCATTGAATTGATATACTCGTTGATTTTGAAATCCTTAGGCATTGGAACAGCCCCATCATCCATAATGATTGGAACTTCCATGAACCTATCCACGCGGAAACTACCTATCCCGCCGTGCTTATCCGAATACCCAACAGCGTAATAATGATCTCCATTCCAAACAAGGTAGTATGGACTAAAAGCATACAACTCTCCATCGTGACGCGGTACTTTTCTCTTCGTCGGAGAGTATGAAAAATACCGGAAAGATATCTTCTTACCCTTATTTATTGCAGCATTGATCGCATCGACAATGTATAATGATTGCACGTTTTGCGACTTATACCGTTCTTCCACGGTAATATGGCGTTTTAGTGACTCCTGTTCGTGGCAACTTGCGAGCATACAAAGCTTCGCAGAGAGTTTTTCACTTTGGCTCTCTGTAATTGACTTTGCAGATTGAACTGCATCAATAAGGATTTTCAATTCTGGAATTGTAAATGATCGAGAAATGAGGCGATAATAATTCTGCGACTTTCTTTCCTCAACAACTTCTATTCCAAACTCCTGAAATGATTTAACATCTTCCTTGATCGTCAGTCTATGAGGCGAGATACCATATTCTTCATTTAGAATTGATGTTATCTCTTTCGTAGAAAGCGCATGAAACTCGTCTGTACGTTCGTACAGGACTTTTAACAGAGATAACTGGCGAAGATTATCTTTGCTTCTCATAAATCCTCCATTCAGCAGAATTGTTACAAATAATAAGAAATGTTGGATTTTGCTTCTAATATTCTACACAAAATAAGCTAGAAACGCAATAGGTGTAGATCGAAATGATGAAAATAACGACAACATAATGTTTGTTTGCAAATTTATTCTTGACGCTTTTGAAGGGTGGTGCTATTATAATCTCGCAAGTGGGGCAACTTGCCCCATTAAAACGGGAGGTGCAACATGAAACCCTGGAATCCGGATCATTTTGAAAAGATACTACATTGTATCAACGAATACTCGGAAGAGTATGACGCCGCACCAACTATCCGTGAGATAGAGAAGCAAACAGGAATTCCTAATTCTACTGTATCTCGTTATCTGCGTCGAATGAAGGAACAGGGCATGGTATCCTTTGCAAATGACGGCAAGATTTTTACATCTGCATCCGAAAAAACCACTCGCTCTCCTCGACGTACCCCCATTGTTGGCACGATCGCTTGCGGCACCCCCATGTTGGCAGAACAAAACATTGAGGAGTATGTCAAGTTGCCTGAAACGTGGATTGGGCAAAGTGATTGTTTCATCCTTCATGCACATGGCGACTCTATGATTAATATCGGCATTGATGACGGCGATCTTGTTGTCATTCGTCAACAACCAGATGCAGAACCGGGACAAATTATCGCTGCCCGAGTAGGAGATGAAGCTACATTGAAACGGTATCGGCCTCTTCCCGAAAAGAAGTGCGTAGAGCTGGTACCTGAAAACGATGCTCTTACTCCTCAGATCATTGATCTTACAAGTCAAGATTTCTCTGTGCAAGGCATCGCTGTTATGGTGATAAAAAGGCTACAGAATGAAGCTATTTTTAGGGGGTGACAAAATGACAAACAGGCAGATGATTATGCTCAAGCTGATTCAAATGAGTGACGATGACTTTGCAGAACTCATGGATAATGAAATTACTACCCTTGTCGGCAAGGATCTTTGCCAATACTGTATGGCTTGCCATCAGGGAGAATGCCCAGCGGATACCGGAGAATGGGATCAATGTAGCTTTGATCTTGTAGAGTGGCTGCAAAAGCAGGCTGGCTAAAAGAAATCAAAATCTACGGAAGGAGGTCATGGCAATGGAGACACAAGCGCAGAGATACTATTTGTGCATTGACGGAAAAAGCTTTTACGCATCCGTCGAATGCGCCGAACGCGGTCTCAACCCATTTGAGACGAATCTTGTGGTTGCCGATCCCTCCAGAGGAAAACACGCTTTATGTCTTGCCATCTCCCCGAAGATGAAAGCGCTCGGCGTGAAGAACCGCTGTCGGCTTTCCGACATTCCGAGCAACATCAAGTATGAGATTGCACTACCCCGTATGCAATTATATGTGGATTACTGTGCGGATATCTACTCTCTGTATCTGAACTATATCGCGCCGGAAGACATACACGTTTACTCAATCGATGAGGCGTTTCTTGACATCACCTCATACTTGCGAACCTATAAAACAGACGCAAAGAGCTTTGCAAAGTTCCTCATGAACGAGATCGCAAACACGCTCCATGTCCCGACGACCGCCGGTATCGGTACGAACCTGTATCTGGCGAAAATCGCGTTAGATATCACTGCCAAACACTCGCGGGATCACATCGGGTTCCTGACCGAGGAAACCTTCCGAGAAGAGTTATGGGATCACGAACCTTTGACCGACTTTTGGGGAATCGCATCCGGAACGGCTCGGAGGCTGGAGCATTACGGTATCTTCAGTATGCGCGGCATTGCCAACGCACCGCAGGAATTGTTATATAAAGTCTTCGGGATAAATGCAGAGCTGCTGATCGACCATGCATGGGGACGGGAAACCTGCCTTATGAGCGACATCAAGCAATACCGCAGTAAGAGCCACTCGGTATCTTTCTCGCAGATCCTTCCTCGTGACTACGACTATGACGAAGCTGCGATTGTAATGGCAGAAATGGCAATCCATGGATGCTTAGAACTGTATAAGCGTCACGTGATCACGAAAAAGGTTTGGATCGCGGTCGGATATTCCAGATACGAGCAATACCCTCCAGCGCAGGCGTCAATCAAACTGAATTGTCCAACGCAACTCAGTTCGATCATAGAACCAGCCGTCAAGCAAAAGTTCCGCGAGATCGTTGCAAGAGGTGTTCCAATTCGACATCTGGCAATTTCGTTTGGTGATACCAGAGATGAAGGCTGCGAAGGATACGACCTATTCACCGATTGGGATCAGGTTGAAAAGGAAAAGACGATTGAGCGCACTGTTCTGGAAGTCCGAGACAAGTTCGGCAAGAACGCTGTCTTGAGAGGAATCAATCTCAACAAAGCCGGAACACAGCGTGAGAGAAATGAGATGATCGGAGGTCATAGAGCCGGTTATGATGACCCGAGAAAACCGCGCGAAGCAGTTCATGCCTTTTGACGCCATGAAAGGCTTAGCAGAAGCATTGAAAGACCGGGAAGAAAAGCATTCCCGTGTACCAAAGCACGGAATCTCCGAAGAAGACATGGAGCAGATCTCCGATACTCTGAACAGAGTTGAGAAAGGCTCCAAAGTGTTCATCGAATTCTACTCCAATTTCCATGACTGCGATGCAGAAGGAATCGTAACCAAGATCAATCGCCCGTATCGGTTTTTCCGAATTCGCAGGATCGGATGTCCTGATGAAGATAAAATCTGCTTCGAGGATCTCTACAACATCCGAGTGATCGGATAGCACAATCACGACTGAAAGCGAGGAAAGAATGATGATTAAAGTGAAGAATTGTGCAATCTGCCACAACAGTATCATTTTGGACTTTGAATCTCAGAAAAAAGAATGTGTATGCCCGCATTGTGGCAACACCTTTCAATACAGACTGCTTGGAAGATCCATGTATGAAGTAATATCCGATATCTCTCCGGCAGGCGAAAACGATTATCAATCCGTTTATTGCGGATAACCCGATGAAGAAGGTGAATATCGATGAAAAAGTATCCTTCTTTCCGCGAGCTGGATGCTCTCGGAAACGGGCTTGCGAAAGCCTACCTCAAAAAGTCACGTAGCAAGGGAATTCTGAGCTTCGATATAGACGGATTTGTAATAAGGTATCTCGGCTACAATATCGCTTACGAGACCTTCGCCGAGGCCGATCGAAACAGAAACGGATTCTGTGCTGACGGAACTACTCCTCTGCGGGTATGCTGCAACAGGAAAACAATGAGCGTTGTCTTCCCGGAGAAGACGATCGTACTGGATCGCAGTCTGCTGCAACCGAGCGAGAATAAGCGTAGACGATTCACACTTGCACATGAAGCAGCACATCCCATTCTGGATATACATGCGGGGAAGGTGCCGGCAGGCAACTTTCACACAGAGTTTGACAAGGATGAAGCACTGACACCGGAAATGATGGATCGTCTTTTCTCCATGAAGGAGGCTTGCACAAACCGTTTGGGAGCTGCGATTCTGATGCCCCTCTTCCTGATAGATCTTCTGCTGAAGAAATACAACGATGGCTGCAAGCTGCGCTGTTATGACGGAGGCGTTTTCTCTACGGAAGACCGGCATAAGGCACAGCAGATGGCGGACTGCATGGATGTTTCCTATACAGCATTTGTCAACCGTCTGAAGGAACTGAACCTGCTTGACTACCGTCCTATCGATGAGTATCTTTCCGAAAGCTTGAAGCTGGGAGAAACGATATGAACGAGCCGATAATTTACGATCAGCGGTATTCTCCACCGTCGCCGGAAACCTGGGAAAAGATTCTGTCATCCAGGGAAGAAGCTGAAGCACTTGCGCTGCGGGAGCTCAAATGCCCGATTTGTGGATATAGGCTCGTAGGTGTATATGGTCATTCGGGATACATCCGGGTCAAATGCAGAAAGTGCAAGTTTGAAGGTCCTTTGAACCTTGCATACTTCCACACTGTAAGAAAACACTACACACCTTGGGACGAACTGCTTGGTCTGCCGAGCAGGTAAGTCCGGACAAAAACTAAATATCTATCAATACGATTTCTAATCGTGCAAGCGGAGCAGGATCCGAAAGGACTGAAAAACTTCCAAGCGCCGTACGAAGCCGGATTGAGACACATGAGATAAACATATCTCAGTCTTGATCTGATTTCGACGGCGCTTTTTGCATGATCTGCTTCGTACCGCGTTAGGAGCCTTTTTCAAGCTACCGTTTGAGAAAGGCTCTTATGTTTTATACCGATAACTGGTTTTGCTTCATCGCGAAGTATCCGTAACTCTTTGAGTTTTTGACTGTCTCTCAACAACCAAAAATTCATTTTTCAAAGGAGTTACGATATGAAAACGATTTACTTAGTTAAGCGAAATCCCAATGTTTCAAACGCGAACAACTGGCTATTTATGAGCGGAGCTGAATTCATTCAGTTTCTACAAACTCCAGAAGGTCAACAAAGAAAGCATCTTTTCAAAGTCATTGATCGCGCTGAATCCTATGACAGTCGCATCATCATGGAATGTGAACCTGAACTGGCAAAGCAGATAGAAAAAGAACACAACCGCAAGCAGTATCTTCGTCGTGTAAAACAAAAGTCGGGTTATTCCACACTCTATTTTGATGATGTTAGAGGAGAAGACGATGAATTATCCGGCGAAGATGTTGTAGCCGATGAAATGTGCAATGTTGAGGAAGATGCTATTAGGAATATAGAACTACAAATGTTGCGTGCCGCTATTCCCAAATTAACAGCAGAGGAACAAAAGATCATCCATACAGTATTCTATTCAGGTCATTCGATGGGTGAAGTTCAGTGCGCGAAACAATTGGGGATTACTCGATATAGCCTTCGGGAAAAAGTATCCTCGATCTTATTAAAGCTCAAAAAAATGTTGTAAAAATACAAAGAATTTTCAACAGAACACAAAAATAGTCACCACATAAAGGTAGAGGGCAATAAAAGAAAGGAAAGTACAAATGAATATGAACTTAAATGTTAGACCAGCATCCTATGAATGGCTGAAAGACGAAGATGCTTTCATTGCAGACTATATGCGCAGATTGGGTTTTCACAGTTTGAGGGAACTGCTACCCGTCCGTGTATTTGACTTATTGAACATGAATGGCATAAATGCTATCAAAGCAGGCGAGATTATCATAGCTTTATACCAATACATTCATCCTGAAATGGAAGATCTTGATGAAGCTATTTACAATGGAATCGTCGATCAAACATTTGACTTTGCGACTTGGATTGTGAAGCATCCTTTTTCACAAGTCAAGATAAGAGATCTCGTTTGCAGTGTCGAAATGAACCGAGAAGCCATCTATGATCTATATGATCTTATCAAACGCGCATTTTGGTATTCTGATGAGTATGATTGGCATAGATACAAGTATCGAAATGCAAAAGAATATTATGCTTCGCTTGCGAGGAAAAAGAAATGAAGGATTCCACTGGAACAAATCTCCAAGCACTCTACAAAGTCATGTTCACGGAATACCCTGACGTGGTGAACGTACAACAGCTATGTCAAATGCTTGGAGGCGCATCAATAAAGAGTGTCTATCGACTTCTTCGTGAAAACAAGATTAAGGGATATCGAATTGGGAAGGGATACAAGATTCCGAAGCTATCCGTCATCCAATATCTGATTGATCAGCAAAAATCCTCTGCGTAAAACATCGCACATTTGTTTGCTGGCAAAGAAAGTGTTATTCTTTCCTTGCCAGCAACGGATGACCAAAGTGCTACAAAGAAAGGAGATTGAAAATGGAAAGTGTAGCAGGACATCTAAGAGAACGAAACGGCATTTTCTATGTCGTTTTGAGTTACATTGATTTGGACGGTAAGCGTAAAACACCGCTCAAATCGACAGGACTACCCGTTAAGGGCAACAAGAAACGTGCTGAAAAGATGCTGATTGAAGCACGGGAAGAAAAGGAGGCGGAGCTTAAATATCTCAGAAACGCGCAGAAGAACGGGTATCGGGACGAAAACGTCGAGTTCACGGCGTTCCTTGCTCAATGGCTGAAGATGATGCGGAAAAGTGTCGAAGCTACGACATACGCAGGATATGACCTTGCAGTCAGCAAGAAAATCATCCCGTATTTCGACAAGAACTACCCTCGGTTGATGCTGAAAGATGTGTCGGCGAAACACATTCAGGACTATTACACCTATGAGATGGAAAAGAACGGTGTAAGTGCAAACACGGTGATTCACCGTCATGCAAACATCCGAAAGGCGCTGCAATATGCCTATCAAATCGACCTCATTCCGACAAACCCCGCTGACAAAGTCCAGCGCCCGAGAAAAGATCGTTTTGAAGGGAACCCGTATAACAGCGAAGAACTGGAGCAACTGTTTGAAGCCGTAAAGGGAACGGTTTTTGAACTGCCTGTTGTTCTTGCGGCATTCTATGGTTTACGGCGCAGCGAAATTTGCGGATTGAAGTGGTCTGCGATTGACTTTGATCGAAAGATTTTCACCATCCGTCATGTCGTCACTCAAACGACGATCGATGGGAAGACGCAAATGATCGCAAAGGATCGTCCAAAGACGAAGAAATCGCTTCGTAGTTTGCCGATCGTTCCGCCGTTTGAAGAACTGCTTTACTCCTTGCAGGATAAGCAGAAGACCAATCGGAGGCTGTGTGGCGATTGCTATTGCAAGGACTATCTTGACTACATCTATGTGAATGACATCGGAGAATTGGTCAAGCCGGACTTTCTCACGCAGTCATTCCCGCTGTTTCTGAAGAACCACGGGATGCGGCATATTCGCTTCCACGATCTGCGACATAGCTGCGCCAGCCTTCTTTACGCAAACGGTGTTGCATTGAAGGACATTCAGGAATGGCTTGGACACAGCGATATCAGCACCACAGGAAACATCTACACGCACTTGGATTATTCCTCGAAGATCGACTCCGCAAATGCAATCATGGGGTTCTTTCAGAAGGAACAAGATCAAGAAAAGACCGAAAATGAGGCTGTTGTGACCTCCAGTGACCTCCAAAAAACTGTCCAATAAATAGGCAAGGAAGCATGAAAAAACTGAGTTCAAACAGAAAAGAAAAATCCCAAAACCCCAGTAAAATAAGGGGTTTTGGGATGGTGCCGGTGGTGGGACTCGAACCCACACGGGTGATTAGCCCAACGGATTTTGAGTCCGTCACGTCTGCCAATTCCATCACACCGGCAAGAGTTTTCCTCGAAAAATCGTGCTCCGGAAAACGGAGGTCATTTAGGAGGTCAAAGCTCGAAAATCAAAGTAATGCGGTTGTCAAAAGCCCAGATAAATAGGGCATTTTCAGAGCCGAGAGATGAAATGTACCAGAGGATTTTGAGTCCGCCACGTCTGCCAATTCCATCATTCCGGCAAATTTGATGTTTCAAAAGCGATTCCTCGGAAATCGGAGGTCGATTTGGAGGTCGATTTTGGAAAATCGCAGTTATTCATTTTTCAAAAAGCCCTAAATTACTGGGTTTTTTGGCACTCGGACGGCAGAGAGCGAATATGATTTTGAGTCCGTCACGTCTGCCAATTCCATCACACCGGCAAGGTGCTTATTATTTATAGCACAAACGCAGCGAAAACGCAAGGGTTTTTTCAAGCAAACAGCGCGATCAGCGAACGCAAGGCGAGCACGGCGGACAACGCCGCGACAATCCAGCCCGCGATCGTGAGCGGCAGCGGGTGCCGGTACTCCCCGATGACCGATCGAAGACCGGACGCAAGCAGAATACAAGTCAGCGAAAGCGGCAGGACGAAGCCGTTGACCGTGCCTGCAAGGATCGCGAACGTCGAGGCTTTGCCGAAGATCAGCAGGATCAAAGCAGAAATGCCGATCATGCCGAGGATGCACGCGCGCTCATGCCGCGCAAGGAACGGATGCAGCGTCCGGAGAAACGTCACGGACGTGTACGCCGCGCCGACCGTGCAGGCAAGCCCCGCGCACAGGAGCAGCACGCCGAACAGGCGCTTCCCCCATTCCCCCGCCGCAAGACAGAAGGTCTGCGCCGCCGGGTTGTCGGCACCGGCGATCGCCGCCGCGCGTTCGGAAAGAAAAGCGCGTCCTACGCAGCAAGCGCCGATCACGCAGAAAAACAGCAGCAGCCGAATGAGCCCCGATACGGATGCGCCGAGCACCGCCGCGCGCCGGAAAGCAGCGGGCGTCCGCTCCCCCGTTTCCAGCAGCCGATGCGCGCCGGAAAACGGAATATAACCGCCGCACGCGCCGCCGAGCAGCGTGATCAGCGGAAAGAACATGCCGGGAAGCGTCCGAAGCTGCGGAAGGCTTGCCGCAGTCTCGAGCACCGGCGGCTGCGTGCGGATGCAGACCGCCAGCACCACCGCAACGATGATCGCGCTCAGGACGACCGCAAGCCGGTCGACGATGCGCTTTGCGCTGTGAAAGCAGAAGATCCCCGCGGCAGCCAGCCCGCCGACAAGCGCGCCGATCCATTCCGGCAGTCCCGTCGCCGCGGACAGTCCCAACGCGACGCCGCCGATGTTGCCCACGTTGAACGCCAGCCCGCCGATCGCGATCATGGCCGTCAGCACGACGCCGAGCCCTTTCTGCACACGGTCGGCGATCCCCGCGCCGGAGAGTCCCGACGCGCCGACGACCGACCAGATATTCGCCTTCGTCACGACATCCGCAAGTGTCACGAACAGGATCGCGTAGAAAAACGGCATCCCTCCCTCGGCGGAAAACCGCGACGTCTGGATGAGGAAGCCCGGTCCGACCGCGGAAGCCGCCATCAGAAACGCCGCGCCGAGCACCTCGCCGCGCCTTGACCGCCCCGTTCGCTGTTCCATGCCGTTCCTCCGTTCAAGACAAACGCCCCGATCTGCTCGGGGCGCGGGTATTCGTATTCCTTAATACTTGAGGATCGTTTCGACCGGATACCCCGCGAGCGTCTCGCGACCCGGAAGATCGGTGAGTTCGATCGCGAACACGCAGCCGACCACGACGCCGCCCGCTTTTTCGACGAGCTTTGCGCACGCAAGCGCCGTGCCGCCGGTCGCCAGCAGGTCGTCGACGATCGCAACGCGTTGCCCGGGCTTGATCGCGTCCACGTGGATCTGCAGCTCGTCCGTGCCGTATTCGAGACCGTATTCATAGCCGATCGTTTCAAACGGGAGCTTGCCCGGCTTTCTTGCCGGAACGAACCCCGCGTGCAGCGTGCTCGCAAGCGCGGAGCCGAAGATGAACCCGCGCGCCTCGGGTCCGACGATCAGGTCGACGTCCTGTTCAAACAGCGGCTGCGCCATTTCGTTAACGAGCGCTTCAAAACCGTCCGCGTCGCCGATCAGCGGCGTGATGTCGCGAAACAGAATGCCCGGTTTTGGGAAATCGGGGATGTTGCGTACCAAAGCTTTCAGATCCATGGGTTCCTCCTTGCAGTTCAAAAGAACAGATTACAAGTGATTATAGCATGAAACGCGTGCGGTTTCAACTGTTGCGGCAGAAATCATCCCGTTCGGCGCAAAAACAGGCGGGAATCCATGATCCGGTGTTGAACCCCGGTTTTGCTTCTGCTATACTGTAATTTATAGAATTATAAACATTTCATCTTGCGTGTTTTGGGAGGAAGAATATGAAAAAACGGTATTGGATCGTGATCCTTTGCGTCATGCTCGTGTTGACGGCTGTGGTATTGCTGCCTGTCACGCTGCATGCCGCAGTCGCGGAGGACGAAACATCCGGTCAGTGCGGAGACGATCTCTACTGGGAGTTCGACGAAAGTACCAGCACGCTGACCATCACCGGCAGCGGGGCAATGAAAAACGATTATTGGTACTCAGAAGATGTACCTTGGTACAGCTATAGGGCAAATATCAGCACGATCGTTCTGCCAGAAGAATTGACAAGCATTGGATATAATGCGTTTTACGGCTGTACTCGTCTTTCGATGATCGATTTGCCCGCCGGATTGACAGACATCAACGGTTTTGCATTTTATCAATGTACAAGTCTTATGAAAATCGAATTCCCCGCGGGGCTCGAGAGCATTGGGGACAGCGCGTTCAAAGGCTGTACATCGCTTACGGCGGTTTCCATTCCGGACAGCGTTACAGAGCTCGGGTATGAAGCGTTTTACGGATGTTCCGGCATTCAGAACATAACCATTCCAACAGGTATTACCTATATAGACGTAGGTGTATTTGCAGATTGCGAAAGCCTTACGGAGATTTTCGTTCCCGGTAACGTGAAATTGATTAGCTCATTAGCATTTTTTAATACCGGACTGGAAATCGTTACGCTAGCTGACGGCGTAGAGGCCATAGGAATAGAATCATTCAAGGGTTGTCCGAAGCTGATATCAATTACGATTCCGGAAAGCGTAACAACAATAAAAAGGGAAGCGTTTCTTGACTGCAACGCACTTTCCGACGTTTACTACGAAGGCACCGCAGAGCAAAGAGAGAGCATTTCAGTTGAAAAAGGAAATGAAACGCTCATGAATGCGATATGGCATTGCAGACAAGCCTCCGGTCGGTGCGGCGACAATCTTTACTGGTCGTTTGATGAGGATACCGGCACGCTTACGATTACGGGCAGAGGAGACATGTATGACTTTGACTGGGATCATTCGCCGTGGTATTTCGTTCGATCTATAATCACTGCGTTAGATTTTCCTGACAGGATGACAAGCATCGGTAATAGCGCGTTTTGCGATTGCACGGGATTGATCTCGATCACAATCCCGGACAGTGTGGCAATCCTCGGCAGCAGCGCCTTCTCTGGCTGCACAGGATTGATAGATATAACGATCCCGGGCAATGTAAGGAGCATTGGGCAAGGTGCGTTTTCCTACTGCACGGGACTCGAATCGGTCATGATTGGCAATGGAGTGATAAACATCTATGAAAACGCGTTTGAATCCTGCACGGGATTGACGGATATTTCAATCCCGGGCAGTGTGACAAGAATCCGCCGAAATACATTTTACGGCTGTACGGCATTGACGGCAATTACGATCCCGAATAGGGTAGAAAGCATTGATCCTTATGCCTTTTACAACTGCACGGGGATTGCGGATGTTTACTATATTGGAACAATTACAGATCGAGAGAATAGGCTAGTAATCAGCTACGGCAACGATGACCTCTTGAATGCGGAATGGCATTACCTAATCGAAGCCATCGAAGGCACGGTCGAATGGAACCCGGAGGACGTGCAGTTCAGGGGATCGACGCCGTATGTGATATGTAACGGCAGCGCGCAGACGCCGCGGTTCACGGTAAAGAACAGCGCTGACGGTTCCGTCGTCGATCCGGCAAACTACGATTACGAATACAGAGAGAACACAGACGCGGGCACGGGCTATGTGATCGTGACGTTCAAGGGCGATTATGTGGGGACCTGCCGCGGATTCTTCAAGATCTATCTGCCGCCGACGACGACCACCACGGTCGAGAACGTCAGCAACGGCATCAAGCTGACCTGGAGCCCGGTCGAAGGCGCGGCAGGCTACGTCATCTATCGCAGGGCGTGGAGCAGTACGACGAACGGTTGGACAACGTTCGAGCGCTGGAACAACACGACGGGAACGACTTATATCGACGGCGCGGACGACAGCCATAGGGTCTACGCCGGTACGCGCTACCAGTACGGCGTCAAGGCGTACTTTGCGCGCAGGGTCGATCCGGTGACCGGCGCCACGATCGGCGGCAACGTCGGCGACAACTTCAACCTCGGCGAGGTCGGTCCGCTGAAGACGACCGTGCGCATCACCACGCGCGTGCTG
>JAEEGL014389458.1_pt1 | contig 88811 bp, 75 predicted proteins | sample 9134231 | NCBI WGS metagenome assembly JAEEGL01 (sample SAMN16246548, study PRJNA631951) | gut metagenome | biome: gut microbiome; feature: rumen; material: fiber-attached | host: Bos | place: Iran: Karaj | collected 2018-10 | reverse complement strand
GTAAGTCCCTTCGCCGCGCCGTATTTCCACTCGCCGTAAACTCCGACATTTACGTCATTGCCGATAAAGAACGGCACCTTGAACTTCTTCTCGATCGCCTTCTTGATCTCGTAGTTTCTCCAGGGAAGATTCGGTGAGAAAAGCACGACACCCTTTTCGATATTGATGACGCCCGGCGCGCCTGCCGCGATCGCCGCCACATCCTTGATGGAGATCTTAAACTCTGAGATCAGTTCTTCCACCAGCGTAATGATCGTATTCTCGATATTCTGCGAATCATCTCCGCCGGCCTTCGTCTTCTTCTTGATCCGGTACACGATCTCACGCTTGCTGTTAAAGATCACGCCGAGCACCTTCGTGCCGCCGATATCGAGACAAATGTAATACTTCGCCATAGTCATTGCTCCTTCCGCTTTAGCATTTCATCAATTAGGGTATATAGTTTCTGCACACCGTTTTCCAGGTGAAAATAGTGAACGATATAAGGGACGAGGAGCACCAGTATCAGTGCCAGAAGCGGCAGAAGATACAGCGCTCCGGAGATGACAAAAGCACTGAATACGATCAGCATGGCCAGTGCGAAGAGCACCGTCACGATCAGGTGGATCAGCCGCTCATGCTGGAAATACAGAAGCCATCTCTCCATATAAGAAAGCAGGTCAGAAAGACGGCGTGGATCGCCGCTTCCGGAACCTGCTTCAGCCTGGTCAAATTCTTTAAGAAACTTCTCTGCCTCAGCAATGAGCTGACTTAGTTTCTTCGCCATACGCCTTCCTCAATCAAGCGCCCTTTTCTTCTTTCTCCCTGCTGCTTCTCTGCTTCTTCGGTTTCGCACCTTTGATCAGCTCAGGGCGGGCACCTTCCGTTACACAATCCTTATGTACGATACACTTGACCGCGTCCTGCTCAGACGGCACTTCGTACATGATGTCCATCATCAGATCCTCCAGGATCGCACGAAGACCACGCGCACCGGTCTTTCTCTCGATGGCTTTCTTCGCGATGGCTTCGACAGCATCATCGTCGAACTCCAGCTCGACACCATCCATCTTCAGCATCTTCCAGTACTGCTTCAGCAGCGCATTCTTCGGCTCACGAAGGATCCGGATCAGAGCCTCTTCATCCAGGCCGTCGAGCGTGACGTTGATCGGCACACGTCCGATAAACTCCGGGATCAGGCCGTACTTCATCAGATCCTGCGGCACCAGCTCACTGAGCCACTCACCGGCCTGCTTCTCCTGCTGGGAAACGATCTCGGCACCGAATCCGAAATTCTTCTTACCGATACGCTGCTCGATGATCTTCTCCAGTCCATCGAAGGCACCGCCGCAGATAAAGAGGATATTGGTCGTATCGATCTGGATGAACTCCTGATGCGGATGCTTTCTTCCGCCTTGCGGAGGCACATTCGCCACGGTACTCTCCAGGATCTTAAGCAGGGCCTGCTGCACGCCCTCACCACTTACATCACGGGTGATCGACGGATTCTCGGACTTCTTGGTGATCTTATCGATCTCATCGATATAGACGATTCCCTTCTGGGCCGCCTCGACATTATAGTCTGCCGCCTGAAGAAGCTTCAGAAGAATGTTCTCGACATCCTCACCCACATAACCGGCCTCTGTCAGGGTCGTCGCATCCGCGATGGCGAAAGGAACATTCAGCGCACGTGCCAGTGTCTGGGCCAGAAGCGTCTTCCCACAGCCCGTCGGTCCGATCAGGAGGATATTACTCTTCGTAAGTTCGATATCATCCGTAGAATTGAACTTGGAGAAGACACGCTTATAGTGGTTATATACCGCAACAGCCAGAGCCTTCTTCGCCTGCTCCTGACCGATAACATACTCATCAAGCGCCGCCTTCAGTTCAGCCGGTGTCGGCAGATGATCCTTCTGCGTGGACTTTCCGGACTTCGTCGGCTTAAAGCCAACCTCATCCTCCTGAAGGATCGATTCACAGATCATCACGCATTCATTACAGATATATATGCCCGGCGGACCCGCAAGCATGCGGGAAACCTCGTTCTCACCCTTTCCACAGAAAGAGCAATGAATGATTCCATCAAAGTCCAGCCTATCGTCTTTACCCATACAAACTCCTCTATCACTACAGAACATGATTGGAAACCATTCCGTTCTGCATATCTTTTCTTATATCATGTTACCCGAAGTCTACTTATGAATCAATCGAGGATATCGATTTTTGTGTTACTAATTCTTTTCAATTTGCGAACGTAGAAAAATGCCTCATCTGCTTTTCGCAAATGAGGCATCGGAATTCTTTTTCTATCGGAAGGATCACTCCTCAGAAGAAGCTTCTTTCTCTTCCTTCGGCTCTTCCTTCGGCTCGACCTTAACCGCCTTCTCAGCAAGGGCGTCTACGGTCTTTCTGCCGATGATGCTGTCACGGATAAACTGATCGTTGTCCTTGATGCGGGCCATGAAATCTTCCTTCTTCATGCCATACTGTGCAGCGATCTTCTCTGCTTCTTCCTCGACATCTGCATCGGTGGCTTCGATGTTCATCGCCTTACCGACAGCCTCGAGCACCAGAGAAGTCTTCACACGGGAAGCCGCCATCGTGCGGATACCCTCGCGGTATTCCTCCATGGTCTGGCCCATGTACTTCAAATACATCTCCAGTTCGATGCCCTGGGATCTCATACGGTAGCTCTGCTCATCGATCATGCTGTCGATCTCTGTCTCGACCATGCAGTCCGGAACGTCTACCTTCGCATTCTCGGTTACGACCTTGACCACCTCGTTCTCGAAACGGTCCTGAGCGGACTTCTCCGCCTGCTCGGTCTGTGTCTTCAGGATGTCTGCCTTATACTCTTCGAGAGTATCGAACTCGGAAACATCCTTCGCGAAATCATCGTCCAGCTCCGGAAGTTCCTTGACCTTAATGTCGTGGATCTTGATCTGGAATGTCGCTTCCTTGCCCTTGAGGTTCTCCGCGTGATAGTCCTCCGGGAAAGTCACTGTGATCGGGAACTCTTCGTCGATGTTATGTCCGATGAGCTGCTCCTCGAAGCCCGGGATGAAGGAATTGGAACCGATCTTCAGATTGTGACCCTCGTCCTTTCCGCCTTCGAAAGCCACACCGTCAACGAAACCTTCGTAGTCGATGGTAACGGTATCGCCATCTTCAACCGCACGTCCCTCGACCGGAACCATACGGCCGTTTCTGTCCTGCTGACGCTTCAGCTCAGCCTCGACCGTCTCATCTGTCGGAGCAATATAGCGGTACTCTGCTTCTACACCCTCGTACTGGCCGAGTTCCACTTCCGGCTTCACGGTTACGGAAACGGTGTACTTCATGCCCTTATCCAGACCGATCTCCTGGATATCCAGTTCCGGACGGGAAACGACCTCCAGGTTATTCTCCTTCACCGCTGCCTGGTAAGCAGGATTTACAACAAAATCAATGGCATCATCATAAAGAACGCCCTCGCCATAGTACTGGGTAACGAGCTTGAACGGTGCCTTACCCTTACGGAAACCAGGGATCTGGAAACGGTTCTTATTCTTGTTGAAGGACTTCATCATCGCGTCCTTAAACTCTTCCTGGGATGCTTCTAATGAGATAACTACGATATTGTTATCCTTTTTCTCGATCGATGCCATATATATATCCTCCATATATAAAATGAAAATCTAGTCACACGAACAGGTATTTTATCACAGAATATCCAGTATTTCAATCATCTTTTCCAACATCCCTGTCGTACTTCCCCGAAGCTCCCGTCTGCCGCCTTTCCCTAAGCGGAAAAAGGACCGTCTCCGAAGTCTCCTTCAAGAAACGGTCCTGATCTGGCGCGCCCGGCAGAGATCGAATCCACAACCTTCTGATCCGTAGTCAGACACTCTATCCAGTTGAGCTACGGGCGCAAATATTCGTTGCCGCTTGCACAGCATGATGTATTTTAGTCCGAAGATTCTTCGTTGTCAATGGTCTTTAGAAATATTCTTCAGTTTTTCCTTCGAACGTTTCTCCGAAGACTTCTTCTCAGAAGGCTTTTTCTCAGCAACCGGCTCCGGACGATTCGGATCATATAGCGGGATCCGGACATCGACACGGAAGATCTCGTTCTCCACGTCTGCCCTGATCGTTCCGTTCATACGGTCGACCAGTCCCTTCGCAATAGCGAGTCCCAGGCCTGTCGAGGTCGAAGTCCTCGCTTTATCTCCCTTGTAGAACCGCGTGAAGATCTTATCCACATCGATGATCTCCTCCGGTTTCTTGTCGTTAAAGCAGGTAAACCGCAGATTTCCTTCCGACTTTTCCAGCGTCATGCCGAGACGGTTCTTCCCGTGTTCCAGCGCATTCTTCACCAGATTCTGGACCACCCGGCGCAGCGCCACCTCGTTGCCCTTGATCATGAGATTCTCTTCGCAGAAGTTCACCTCCGGCGACAGGCCTCTCTTCTCGAAATCCTCATAGAAAGACAGTACAGTCTCACAGATACACTGCCGGCCGTCCATCGGTACCGTAGACAGTTCATAGTTCTGATCCTGCATCTTCGTATAGGTGAAGAGTTCCTCAAGGAGTTCCTTCAGGCTCTCGATACGGTTCTTGATGATCTGCAGATAGTGTTCCTTCTCCTCCGCGGAGTCGGACATGACCAGCAGCTGGACGTAGCCGTCGAGTGAGGTAAGCGGTGTACGGATATCGTGGGACAGATTGGCGACGGCTTCCTTCAGGGCATTCTCGTTTCTCTCCATGATGATGCCCTCTTCCTGATAACGGTTACAGAGTTCATTGATCAGAAGTACTAATTCGTTTACTTCCTTATACGGCACCTCGGAAGTCAGCCGCTGGTTCGAGGCATGGCGGTTCATCACTTCCAGCTGGCGGCAGTTCTTCCGGATCTGGTTACGGTACCGGATGAATGCTATAAAGAGAGCGATAGCCAGTATGGTTGCTCCGATGGCCCAGAAAATCATATCCCCTTTTCCTTTCCTTACGCCCGACGGGCGACATCTGCGCCACCCGTGATCGACAGATAATAATCCTCGAGCGCTTCGTTCTTCACAGCGATGTTCAGTGTCTTAATGTTATTCTTCGCCAGTTCCAGGACGATCTCCCCACTGTCATCGAGCCGTTCGAAGATCTGGATGATGCTGTTATCGAGCACCTTAAAATCCCGGATCCCCATGCCTTCGATCACCGTAACGGCACGGGTCGCATCACTCGGACGGAGCTCGATCCGCTCACTGCAGCGACGGAGCAGTTCCTGATGCGTAAACTCATCTATGATCTGTCCGTGATGGATAATGCCATATCTCGTGGCGATCTTGGACAGCTCCTCGAGAATATGGGAAGAGATCATGATCGTGATATGTCTCTCTTTACTCAGGCGCTCGATCAGTTCACGGATCTCGACGATACCCTGTGGATCCAGTCCGTTGATCGGTTCGTCCAGCAGAAGAAGATCCGGATGTCCGACCAGCGCGATGGCGATACCCAGACGTTGTTTCATACCCATGGAGAACTTCCGCACGGCCAGTTTCCCTGTGTTCCCCAGTCCGACATCGTGTAGTAATTCCAGTAGAAAAGCTTCGTCGTTCATGCCCAGCATCAGTGCCTGGAGTTTCATATTCTCCATGGCGCTGATATTCGGGATCAGCCCCGGGCTCTCGACCAGGACTCCGATCCGGTCACGAAGCTTCGCCGTTTTCTTCTCGGACTCGCCGAAGATCCGGTAACTTCCTTCGGTCGGTTTCGCCAGTCCCGCCAGCATCTTCAGAAGCGTTGTCTTACCGGCACCGTTCCTGCCGATCAGGCCATAGATCTCGCCTCTTTTCAGATGGATCGAGACATGATCGACTGCGATGATGGCACCGTACTTCTTCGTGATATTATCCGTTTCCAGAATATACTCTTCCACTTTATGCTCCTTCTTTGCTGTTTCACACGGACGCCCGCGTGTCTTATTATATCATTTCCTATTTTGTATGGTAAAAGAAAATAGAACACCGGCGCTTCATCAGGGCCGAGTTCTATTTCCTTGTTAAGAGGGTATTATGTTACGAAAGGTCATGCTGTGTAATCATTTCACGTCTCTTCTCTGCTGCAGGAGCATGCTCGCACCCATAGAGATGATGGCGTATACCGCGCAGATGGCTACGAATCCGAGGATGGCCTTGGTACCGGCTCCGGCATGATCGAATGTCATGTACGCATTGTCGAAGAAGAAGTCAGACGGAAGGAATCTCGGGTTGGAGATGAACTTCTTGGTAAGAAGGTCCAGAAGCTTCTCGATCAGATTCAGGATACCCAGAGAGATCACCAGGGAGGCAACGATGCCGCCGGCAGAGCTCTTAAAGAGTGTGGTAAAGAAGAAGAATACTGCGGAGAAGGCAACCATGCCCATATACATCAGTCCGAAGGATCTTGCAATCGCTGCGACACTTCCGAGTGTGAAGTGATTGATAAAGAGAGCAGACAGGCCGAACATGATCCCGTAACCGAGCAGGATAAGAGCCGTAACACCGATCACGGCGGAGAGCCATCTGGCGACTGTGTGCTTCCATCTGTGCTGTGTGATCCCGATGATGTTCTTGTCGAATCCGCACTTCTGCTCCGCATTGGCGAAGATCACGACGAAGACAGCGAAGATGATAAGAACATTGGAATTCTGAAGGAAATTCGTAACGGTATCAACGCCTGTCACATTATCCATTCCCAGAATCGAAACGGCACCTCCGTCAAACATGTGCAGCGGGTCATCCATCATGAGCTTGAGTGCACCGAACTGAAGGAATGCATACAGCACGGTCACGATAGCGATTACCCAGGTAGATACCGCATGTGTCATGCGGTACAGATTCATCTTGATCAAATTAAACATTTTCTTTTCCTCCTGTCAGCTGGAAGTAATAATCTTCAAGTGCTTCACTCTTTACTGCGATCTCATTGGTCTGGATGTTCTCCTTCGCCAGTGCTACGGTGATCGCGCCGCTCTCATTGATCCGTTCATAGATATTGATGGCATCGTCCTTGACTTCCATCTTCGAGAATCCCATGAGCCCGAGGATCTGCAGTGTCTTTCCGATATCGCTGGTACGGAGTTCCAGTCTCTCACAGCACTTGCTGAACAGTTCTTCTTTCGTCTCTTCTTCCAGAAGCTTTCCTTCGTGGATGATTCCATACTGTGTGGCCACCTTCGAGAGTTCATCCAGTATGTGGCTGCTGATCAGGATCGTGATACCACGGTCATGGCAAAGGTGGTGGAGGATCGCTCTCATTTCCGCGATACCCTGCGGATCCAGTCCGTTGATCGGCTCGTCGAGGATCAGGAGCTCCGGCTGATTCACAAGTGCCATCGCGATGCCCAGACGCTGCTTCATACCGAGTGAGAACTGCTTCGCTTTCTTCTTACCGGTATCCGCAAGTCCGACTTCTTCGAGAAGGCCCTGCAGATATTTCTTATCGTGGATCCCCAGCGCGATTGCCTTCGTGGTCAGGTTCTGCATCGCCGTCATATTCGGATACAGGCCGGGGGCTTCGATCAGGATACCGACCTTCGGCATCATCTGCTCTGTGGTCTCCCCGTTCTTACCGTGGATCTCGAAGTGTCCGGAAGTCGGACGGGAAAGTCCGCCGATCATCTTCATCAATGTGGTCTTACCTGCACCGTTTCTTCCGATCAGGCCATAGATTCCGCCGCGCTGGACGTGAATGGATACTTCATTGGCCGCGTTGTACTTGCCATACGTTTTGGTCAGTTCATGAGTCGTTAAAATGTAATCCATGTTTTGCTCCTCCTTGTGTTTACAGGTTCATTCTAGAAAACAAATCCTAATCAATCGCCAAGGAGAAGTTTATTATTCGAAAAGAAAAAGTTAAGAAAAGATTAAGCGCCCCGAAAAAAACCTCCGGAGCGCCTGATTTCAGTGCTTTTGACGAAGAATGGGCGTCAGACCCGGACATCCTTCTTCTCAGATAAGAGCATCGTAAGTCCTAAAGCCAGCGCCATATAGACCAGGGCAACCACGATGGTACGCACCGTATCCGCCGTCCCCATACTGGATTTATAAGAAAGATAAACATTATCCAGACAGTAGTCGGAGATACGGAAGATCTTCTCACCGGTGTCGATCCCCATCATGCCGGACAGTGCGGCATCCATATCGGCACCGCTCAGCTTCGCGATCAGAAGATCCAGAAGGCTCTCCAGAGTCTGGAATACACCGGTGGCAAGGACCAGTCCGATCACCATGCCGCCGACCGGGCTCTTAAAGAGAGACGTGATCATGAACACCAGCGTCAGCATCGAGACCAGACAGAGATATACGACGATCCATCCCTTGAGATACTCATCCCATCCGACGGGTTCGAAAGACCGGAGAAGTGCACTCAGTCCGAGACCTAAAGCCGTGAGCGTCACATAGGTGACCGTCACACAGGAGACAAGTGCGCCCCACTTCGCCAGAACGAACTTCGACTTTCTTTCGAACATCGTATAGGTATTCTTGGCAAATCCTTTCGAAAAATCACTATGCGTCAGAAGGACGCCGAAGATCGTCAGAAGGATGATCACCGCATCGTTCGACTGGATGAAGAACCGATGCATGACAGAAGGGGAAACTGTGCCCCCTCCATAGACATCCTTGAAAGCGTCAGCAAGACCGATACTCAGCGGATCTTCGAAGATCAGGAACGCCAGACCGAATGAAAGAAAAAGGAACAGGATCATCAGGCCGGCCAGAACATAGGTGGAAACGGACCGCGAAACACGGTACATATGCATACGTAATACATTAAACATTCGGAGCACCTCCTGTCAGCTGGAAGTAATACTCTTCGAGAGACTGGCCTTCTTTTCTCATCTCGAGGGTCTGGACATCTTCCTTGGCCAGTGCCATGGAGATACTTCCTCCCTCATCCACTCTCTCATGGATCTCGAAATGGTCTTCCACATATTCATACTGCGTGATCCCCATCGTCCCCAGAAGCATCTTCGTCTTCTCCGGGTCACTCGTCTTGAACCACAGTACAGGCTTACAGCGGGATGCCAGTTCTTCGTTGGTCGCTTCATCGAGAAGGACACCGTCGTGGATAATGCCGTATCGGTTCGCCACCTTCGCAAGCTCATCCAGGATATGGCTGCTTAAGATGATCGTAAGCTTTCTTTCCGTTACAAGACGGTGGATCAGCGAACGCACCTCTGCGATACCCTGCGGGTCCAGGCCGTTGATCGGCTCGTCGAGAAGAAGGATCTCCGGCGAATTCACCAGCGCCAGCGCAATACCCAGGCGCTGCTTCATGCCGAGGGAGAAATTCTTAACGGACTTCTTCCCCACATATCCCAGACCCACGAAATCCAGAAGATCCGTAAGATACTTTTCGTCTTTCACCCCGAAGGCGATCGCTTTCGCCTTCAGATTCTGGAGCGCGGAAAGATTCTGGAACACACCGGGTTCTTCGATCAGTACACCGACCCTGGGCATCATCTGCGCCTGGCTCTCCCCGTTTGCTCCGATCAGAGAATACCTGCCGGACGTCGGGACTGTCAGGTTCGCCAGCATCTTCAGAAGTGTCGTCTTACCGGCACCGTTTCTTCCGATCAGGCCGTACACCTCGCCCCGCTCCACATGGATCGACACATTGTTTACGGCGATCTTACTGCCGAATTTCTTCGTAATACTGTCTGTCGTAAGAATCAGGCTCATACTCTTGATCACTCTCCTTATTTCGCCAGTTTGTAACCGATACCCCATACCGTCTCGATAAACTCGGTATCGGTAAATTCCTTTAACTTCTTTCTTATATTACTGATGTGGACATTGATCGTCTTATCTTCTCCGATATAGATCTCATTCCACGCACAGTCGTAAATGTCCTGCTTCGTGAACACTCTCTTCGGATGCGACACCAGAAGTGCCAGGATCTGGAATTCTCTCTTCGTCAGCTGGACCTCATTGTCATTGACCGACACGGTAAAAGAACTCTCATCCAGTGTCAGTTCCTTATACGTCAGCTGTCCTCCTTCACTCTCCGAAGCGGAAGGATTTCCCCGGCGGATCTGTACCGCTACACGGGCCAGCAGTTCCGGGATCTCGAAAGGCTTCGTGATATAGTCTTCCGCACCGGATGTGAGCATCTGCACTTTCGTATCCATCTCATCCTTAGCCGAGACCACGATCACCGGCACATTCTTGATCGCCTTCATCTTCGGGAAGAGCTCATCGCCGCAAAGGCCCGGGAGCATCATATCCATCAGGACCAGATCGTAGTTATCCTTCTCATAGTAAAGAAGCGCCTCGGTTCCCGAGAAAGCCTGCGTGCAGTCATAACCTGCCTTTTTCAGCGCATCCGCCATCAGGTGGTTGATTTCCGTGTTATCCTCGATGATCAGTATCTTTTTCATTGTCGTCCCCTTCTTTATATCGCTTCTTCATATAATAACATAAACCTTATGGGTCTTAACTCTTCTTCCACTCCAGCACGATCTGGCTTACCGGATAGCTTCCGTCGGCATTCGCCTTCACACGGTCCAGATCGACCTCAAGTACATAGACTTCACCGTCGGACTCGATCTCGAGAACGAATCCGGTCTCATCCGCGAACGGATACCGCATCAGGATATCCCAGGAAGAATCCATCACATCCATCTCCGTCCCGATCCTGGCCTTCGAAGAATCCCAGATCCGGAAACGCATATACCGGCCGTCCCACTCTTCTTCATTCTGGTACGTACCGTATACCGTAATAACGAATCCGTCATAGCGGATAAGAATGTTCCGCATCTCATCTCCGTTCGGCTTCACTTCCACCACCGGACCGCAGGAGATCGTGATCGGCGTTCCGAACAGATTCGCCAGCTGGGACGGCGCCGCATGCTCGCCGATACGCACCGTCCGGATCCCGTTGTAATACAGATACAGGTCGACCGTCTTCAGCTCATTCTGGATCGAATCCCATACGGAGATCTCACCGTTATCGTCGCTTCGGAACAGTACATTCCGCGTCGTGGTATGGAACTGTGTATCGAGCACTTCCGGCTGCAGATAATTCAGGTTCGTCGCATCGATGGAGATCATCTCATACTCCGAAGTGGACTTCACGTTATGCGTATAGAAACGGATCATTTCCTTGGCCTTGGCCTTCAGTACATCCCTCGACTGCGGCAGCGGTTCCGGCGTCTTCGTATAAGGGAGAAGATCGATCACGTCCGTCAGGTTCTTATTGGCATACGCCTCGAAATAATGGACCGAAAAAGCATACAGATCGATACAGCTGCGGATCCATTCGTGGTTCAGGTAGACCTCCCCGTCCGCATTCGTCTGCAGATAGAAGTAAAGAGGCGTACCCGATGCTCTCTTACCTGTCGTCTCCACCCGGATCGGAATACTGCTTCGGATCATACCGTCATATTCCTCGGAATTACTGATCAGCATGGAAGAAAGAAGATCTTCTTTTTCCTGTCCTTCCACGATCTCGAAGGACGTGACGCTGCTTCCGGACGGCATCATCTCCGACAGCACGGAGATATACTCGTAATACTCTGAGAATGTCAGACCGTCCCGCTGCTCTTCCGGGATCTTCCCATAGAAAAGCTCGGCTCCGTTGATATCCTGAAGGGAGTCCACCAGAAGTCTGGCCATCTCCGGCACGTCGATCTTCTTCTTCGAGAAGCTGCCGCGCGAACAGGATGAAAGAAGCCCTGCCAAAAGGCACAGAACGACCCCGCACGACACGATACGGTTTCGTAAGAAGTGTCTTGTTTTACGCGGGAATACCATCATGCTTCGCCCTTTCTTCTCTGCTTTACCGCTTCGAAAACCACGATCCCTGCCGCCACAGCCGCATTTAAGCTGTTGACCGAACCTGCCATGGGGATCGACAGCAGGAAATCACACTTGTCCTTGATATTCTTACTCATGCCTTCGCCTTCCGATCCGATCACGATCGCCATCGGTCCGGACCAGACATCGTCGTAATACTGATTCGTACCTTCTGCATCCGTTCCCGCGATCCAGAATCCTTTCTCCTTTAGTTCGAGGATCGTACGGGACAGATTCGTCACTCTTGCCACCGGGACATACTCGATAGCACCGGCGGACGCTTTCGCTACCATGGAATCCAGACCGATCGAACGGTGCTGCGGAATAATGACACCGTGCACCCCTGCCGCATCAGCGATACGGAGGATCGAACCCAGGTTATAGGCATCCTTCAGTTCGTCAAGCAGAAGAAGGAGCGGCGCTTCTCCCTTTTCTTCGGCGCGGCGCAGCATCTCATCGATCTCGACATATTCGTGGCTGGCCACCTGTGCGATCACGCCCTGGTGGTTATGTGTCTGGGACATATCATCGAGATTCGCCTTCGGGACTTCCATGATCGGGATATGAAGTTCTTTCGCCATATTGATGATCCTGGCCATGGTCGGATCCGGACGTGCATTCTCCTGTCTGGCCGCCACATAGAGCTTATTGAAAGTCCGCCCGGCACGCATCGCTTCCAGGACTGGATTTCTGCCCTCAATACGGTCATCCGTAGGCGTCTTCTCCTCTGCTTCGGCTCTTCTTCTCAGGAATTCACCTGCAGAAGGGACCTTATCCTTCGGCATCCCCTTCGGCTTGACCCACTCGTTTCTGTTTTGTCTCGGTCCTTTCGGTCCCGGCATACCTGGTCTCATATCATTCTCCCTGCTTTGTCTCTTCCACGATCGTGATGATCCGCCGGATGAGTTCTTCCATTCGTTCTTCGTTTCCGGACAGATACAGATAGCCGATCAGCGTCTCCAGACCTGTCGCATATTTATAGTCCGCCGGGCTCGCATTCTTCGCCATGCTTCCCTGATGCCCGTTCTTCCCTCTACGGAATACAGACTGTTCTTCTTCCGTAAGTTCATCATGCAGCACCCGGACCGCATGTGCCTGAGATGTCGCACTGACATACTTCACGGCTTTCTTATGCAGCACTCCGGACTGTCCGCCGATGCGCGATACGATATGCATACGGATATACAGTTCGTACACGGCATCTCCAACATAGGCCAGCACCGAAGTCGGTACCTCACGAATATCCTCCGGCGGGATCGGAATCATCATTTCTTCGTCACCTGCGGTCCCTGCGGCGTATCCTTGATCTGGTATCCCATCTCGGATACCTGGTCACGGAGTGCATCCGCCTTTGCAAAATTCTTATTCTTCTTCGCTTCCACACGCTGGTTCACGAGATCCATGACCTCAGACGGAATGCCGCTGTCCTTATTGAGGATCGCACGGACATCCAGACCTAGGACATTCATCAGTTCACAGATCCGGTCCGCCGCTGCCTTGATCCCGGAGGCGGAAACATCCTTCGCCGTCAGGTGGGTATTCAGGACACGCACCAGTTCATAGATCGCCGTGATCGCGTCCGCGGTATTCATGTCATCGTCCATTCTCGCGATGAAAGTTTCCTTCGCTTCGGAAACCGCACCGGCCAGTTCTTCTTCCGCACCGGCATTAGCAGTAAGACCGGCTTCTGCTTCATGGCTTAAGATAAAGTCAGATGTTTCGACTGCTGTGGCGATACGCTCGAGGCCATTCTGCGCCGACTTCAGAAGTTCATCCGAGAAATTGATCGGCATTCTGTAGTGGCCGGACAGGATGAAGAAGCGGATGACCTCATACGGGAACTTCTTCACGATGTCACGCACCGTAAAGAAATTACCGAGAGACTTGCTCATCTTCTCGTTATCCACATTTACGAAAGCGTTGTGCATCCAGTAGTGTGCGAAGGGGCAGCCATTAGCCGCTTCGCTCTGGGCGATCTCATTCTCATGGTGCGGGAAGATCAGATCCTGTCCGCCACCATGGATATCGATGGTCTTTCCGAGATACTTCCTGTTCATGGCCGAGCACTCGATGTGCCAGCCCGGACGACCCTCGCCCCACGGGGACGGCCAGAAAGGTTCGCCCTCTTTCTTAAACTTCCACAGCGCAAAGTCAGCCGGATTCTTCTTTCCTTCGAAGGAAGCACCGCGCTCACCGGCACCGGCCACGAGATCCTCGAGATTATAGTGGGAAAGCTTGCCGTATTCTTTGAACTTCGGCACATCGTAGTACACACCGTCGCCCTCGATCACATAGGCATATCCCTTCTCCATCAGGTCAGAGATCAGAGCAATGATCTCATCCATCGTCTCGGTCGCTCTCGGCTGGTACGTCGGGCGCTTGATCCCGAGCGCATCGGCATCTTTATAGTACTCTGCAATATAACGGTCCGCGATCTCCTTGACCGTGGTACCCTCTTCATTCGCCTTGTTGATCATCTTATCGTCGATATCCGTGAAGTTCTGGCAGAACGTCACTTCGTAACCTCTGTACTCCAGATAGCGGCGCAGCGTATCGAAGGTAACGAACGGGCGGGCATTGCCGAGATGGAAGAAGTTATAGACCGTCGGACCGCAGGCATACAGCTTGACCTTGCCTTCTTCCATCGGTACGAACTCTTCTTTCATTCTTGTCAGTGTGTTAAAAATCTTCATGTTACTGCTCCTATATGACATAGTCGTCGGCCGTATCTTCGGGAAGTTCCGTTTCCGGGTGCTGGTGCTTCACAGCGGCTTCCAGCGCTTCCACATGACGGGTGAGACGACGGATCTCTGATTCGAGCGGATCTTCCACTGTCGGATGGTCCAGTTCATCCGCGTGATTGACAGGCTGTCCCTGCATGCGGACGACCTTTCCGGGAACACCGACTACCGTGGCTTCCGCGGGCACGTCGTGCAGTACGACGGCATTGGCACCGATACGGGCATTGTCACCGATCGTGACAGGGCCAAGTATCTTCGCGCCGGCACCGATCAGCACATCGTTGCCGAGTGTCGGATGACGCTTCCCTTTACCATGGCCGGTACCACCGAGCGTCACACCATGGTAGATCGTACAGTTATCACCGATCTCCGCAGTCTCGCCGACGACGATCCCCATCCCGTGGTCGATAAACAGTCCCTGACCGATCTTCGCACCGGGATGGATCTCGATTCCCGTACAGGTTCTTCCGAACTGGGAATTCCAGCGGGCAAGACCGTACAGGTGGATCTTATAGAAGAAATGACTGACTCGGTGAAAAACAAGAGCATGAAATCCGGGGTAAAGAAGAATAACCGAAAGTACACCCCGCGCCGCAGGGTCACGCTTGGCAATCTGTTTCGCGTCTTTCCAAAGGCCCATCTTACTTTCCGTTTCCGCACAATATAAAAGCCCAAAACCGCTACTCACTTTTGACACCTAGCTACAAGCCAGGTGGGTATCCTGCGGCAGTCTAAGATCTTCCTCTCGGGAGCGCTTATCTTTCGGTAAGCGGTAAGGCTTGATCGTCTCTGCTCCGACACCGGATTCCCGATTACGTCATGAAGGTTCAAAAACATGAGCATCAGCTTTAGGTTGTCTTTATTATACCAGTATACCTACCAAAAGGGAAGAAAAATCCATTACCAAACTGTAACAATTCGAAGGCGTTCCGATATCGTTTCCCGTCCGATACTAGGCCGGGGTCTTCCCCTTCCCGGAATTCTTCTCGCGGTGAGTGGCCGCAACCACACCCATAACATGGGCGGCACCGGCCTCATAGAGCACCTTCGCCGCTTCGTGAAGCGTCGCCCCTGTCGTCAGGATATCGTCGACCACAAGTATGTTCCAGCCCTGAATATCCCATTTCTCGGATACGGCGAAAGCACCTTTCACGTTTTCGTTTCGGGATACGGGATCGGTATAGCGGCTCTGCTGATGGGTATGCCGTGTCCGGATCAACGTCTCTTCCAGAAGCGGCGCGTCCAGAGTCTTTGCCAGATCTTCCGCCAGAACACTCGCCTGGTTATATCCCCTTTGCCGCATCCTTTTCTCCGAAAGAGGAACCGGAATCACCGCATCCCACTTCGCCGGAAGATCTTTCGGGAATTCTCTGGCGATCAGATTCCCCAGAAGTTTCCCGGCATATCTCCACGAATGGAATTTAAGATTGCGAAGGAGCACCGTGACCGGCATCTCATAGTGAAGAAGGACCCACACGGCAAAGTCAGGGATCGGATCCCCTTCGTAGGGATCCGACAGACACGGGAAGATCCGTTCGTCCTCATGACGTGGCACGATTCTGCAGAGGCACTGCGAGCAGATCAGAAGTTCCTTCGTCTCTTCACTGCAGTTATCTCCCGGCGACAGCACACGGCCGCAGAGCATGCACACATCCGGAAACAGGAAGTGCACTACGATCTTCGGCCAATGTCGGATACTTCCGCCGACCATAGTCTTACAGGCTCTGAAGGAAGACACGAAGTGCCGTCCTTCTCCGGTCCGCATAGCGGGATCGGATCATGTACCGGATCGTATCACGGTCACCTAAGATCCAGAGTTCTTCTTTCGCTCTTGTGACAGCAGTATAGAGAAGGTTTCGGTTAAAGATCGGGCCTCGCTCCGGCGGAAGGACCAGAAGGACTTTCTTCCACTCGCCACCCTGGGCTTTATGGACCGTAAGCGCATACGCCAGTTCCACATCTCCGGCACTCTCCGCCGGATACGTCACTTTCCTGCCGTCATCGAAGAACACTTCCATCGGAAATTCCGATAAGGGGATCACCGTCTTGATATATCCGATATCACCGTTGAAAATGCCATAGTTTTCCGATCCGTCCGGATTGGTGGTGAAGAGCCGGTAATCATTCTTCACCTGGATCACCCGGTCATTTCTGGCGAACTTGATCTTCTCATCCTGTCCGCCCCGAAGCGGCATCGGCGTCGTGCCATTGCGGGCCGAGCACTGTTTCTGAAGGTCAGAATTGATCACATCCGTACTGACAGGGCCTCTCCTCTTCGGGCACAGTATCGCCAGATCTTTCCACTTATCTATGTAGAACTCCGGATTCTGCTCCCGGATCCATTCCTCGATCTTCTGCGGGATCTCCTTGGCACCGGCCTCGATGAAATGGATATCTGAATCTTCATCCGGGAACTCCATATCTTCCCCATGAAGGATCAAAGACGCATTCTTCACGATCATGCTGTCATGGAGCTGCCGGAAGTTCTCGACGAGCGTGCACACACAGACTTTATTCGAACCGATCAGATCAGCAAGAACACGTCCGGCTCCGACAGAAGGAAGCTGATGGGAATCTCCGACGAGAATGATGACCGCATCGTTCGACACGGCGTCCAGAAACGACGCAAAAACCACGGAATCGATCATGCTCGCCTCATCGATCAGGAATACCCTTCCGGGATGACGGTTCTCCTTCGTATAGGTAAAGACAGTCTGTTCCGATTCCTCGTCGTACACCGCACCCAGAAGACGGTGTATCGTCGATGCCGGAGAATGCGTCAGATCCGCCATTCGTTTCGCGGCTTTTCCCGTCGGCGCACAGCAGTATACTTTGTCCGGATAGGACTGACAGTAATACTGGTAGATGATTTTCAGGATCGTGGTTTTTCCGGTTCCCGGGCCGCCGTCGACCACGACGAAATTCTGTTTCAGGACCGCCCGCACCACGTCGAGCTGATCTTCCGTAAGTTTAAACTTCTCACCGATCTGAGACCATTTCAGGACCTGTTCCAGACAGTCATTATCCAGATCTCTTCCCGAAGTCGCAATGCGGATACGATGCGCGATCGCCGCTTCTGCTTTCACGGCCGATGCATCGGCCACCCAGATCTCTTTCCCGGAAGAGATCGCCTCTTCGAAAGTCTTGAAGATCCTAAGTTTAGACTGATCCGGATCCCAGAAACAGAGAGTCGTCAGATCCTGCTCCATCTGTTCTTCGAACCAGCGCGGCACGATCCCCGAAACGAACGTCTTTCTGTATTCATTACAGGCCGGTGTATCTCTATACGCGCAGAAGTAACAGGGTGTCGCAAAGTCGGTGCCTCTGACCGCCTTTTCCAGGATCGTTGTCGCCTCTTTTTTCCATTCGGACATGGGCATATAAGTATGCCCGTTCACTCCCAATATATTCGAGAATGAACGGAGCATATCATCCGTAACAAAATGATCCAGGCACAACCCTTCCATCAGGCACCCCTATATGCTGTTGCCGGAACAGTTTTCAGATTCCGGCCTTTGCCTTCAAGATCTCTGCTTTATCCGTCTTCTCCCACGGGAAGCCGGCATCGTTTCTTCCGAAATGGCCATATGCTGCCGTCGCCTTATAGATCGGGCGGCGAAGATCCAGGTCACGGATAATGGCAGCCGGACGAAGATCGAACACTTCATTTACGATCTCCGTGATCTTCTCGTCTTCGATCTTACCTGATCCGAATGTATCCACCATCACGGAAACCGGACGTGCCACACCGATGGCATACGCGAACTGGATCTCACACTCGTCCGCGATACCGGAAGCGACGATATTCTTCGCAATATAACGTGCCATGTATGCGGCAGAACGGTCCACCTTCGTCGGATCCTTACCGGAGAAAGCTCCGCCGCCGTGACGGGCATATCCGCCGTATGTATCCACGATGATCTTTCTTCCCGTCAGGCCGCTGTCGCCCTGCGGACCGCCGACTACGAAGCGGCCCGTCGGATTGATGAAGATCTTGGTGTTCTCATCCACATACTCCTTCGGGAGAACCGGGAAAATCACCAGTTCTTTCACCTTAGAAGCCAGCTCTTCATAAGACACATCCGCAGTATGCTGTGTCGAGATCACGACTGCCTCGATACGCTTCGGCGTGCGTCCATCGTACTCAATTGTCACCTGGCTCTTTCCGTCCGGACGGAGGAAGTCCACCAGGCCTTCTTTTCTGACCTGCGTCAGACGGCGGGTCAGCTTATGCGCCAGCGAGATCGGAAGCGGCATAAACTCTTCCGTATCGTTATTGGCATATCCGAACATCATACCCTGGTCACCGGCACCTGTATCCAGTTCGCTGTCGTCTGTATGCTCTCTGGCTTCCAGTGACTTATTGACGCCCTGGGCAATATCCGGCGACTGCTCATCGATCGAAGTCAGGATCGCGCAGGTCTTATAGTCAAAGCCTGAATCACTTCCGTCATATCCGATCTCCTTGACCGTCTCACGTACGATGGACGGGATATCCACATACGCCTCCGTCGTGATCTCACCCATGACGAATACCATACCGGTCGTACATGTTGTCTCACAGGCAACACGCGCCTTCGGATCATCCTTAAGGATCGCGTCCAGTACTGCATCCGAGATCTGGTCACAGATCTTATCCGGATGTCCCTCCGTAACGGATTCCGATGTAAAAAGCCATTTTCCCTGTCTGTTTCTGTCCATACTAAAGACCTCCATAATTGAAATGAAAAAAACCTCTCCTGAAACGACCAGAGGAAAGGTTTACGTGTCATATAATCAATCCTCATCTTTCAGGTCACACCTGCTGGATTTGGCACCGCTGCTTTACCGCGGTTGCCGGACTTCATAGGGCCAGATCCCTCCGTCACTCTTGATAAGAGATGCATTTCATTTGATTTTTCCGTAATGATACCACTGCATATACCACTTGGCAAGGTATTTTCGGAAGGTTTTTCGAACTATTTTTTCACTGTCTTTTCCAGGCCCTGCGATCACGGCATTTCTTCTTAAAAACACGCAATCTTCGTCGTAATTGTCGAAAATTGTCGAATCCAAAAACACTTTTTTCTGCTTCAATGGTGTTACTTTCACCGTTGAAGGAGGATACAGATCATGCAGCATACGATTGCCATAATAGATTCAGATGACTGTTTCAGCGCGCTTCTGATTTCCCGTCTTTCGAAACAGCTTCCGGATTTTCTTTCTTACCCGATTCGAAGAGAAGTGCTCGTATCCGTTCCCACACTTCTTCTGGACTGTCAGTTCCTTCTCTATAACCAGTTCGAGATCGCGGAAGAAGAGATCATGACTCACTGCGCTCCCGACCGGATCCCTGTTCTGATCCCCCTTCTTTCCGAGGTGCCTCCCTTCCCTCCGAAGGACATCTTTATGATCGTACACGAAGTTGAATCCCGGGCGGGCCTGGGGAAGATCCCGCTGCCCGATCATTCATCCGTGCAGACATGCCTCACCCTTTCCTTTGTCCCCCTGAAGGAAAGGGAAGCGCATGTTCTTCACCAGATCCGCGCATCCTCCACCCGATTCGACCATATCATACGGCTCGATATCATGCCGGGCATCCTGATGCCGGAAGATCCGCCATCCTGGAATCTCGAAGAGGGGACCCGCTCGGTCGGAATATCCGAGCTTCTTATGCGCCTCCGCCAGAAGCGGATGGTGACGTCTCAGATCTCGTCCTTTCTGGAGCCAGACCCCTATGGAGATCTTCGGTTCGGACGTCCCGAGCACTCTGACGACCTCATCACATGTCACCCGCGGACGCTATATAATCTTATTTCCCGTACGGTCTCTTATCTCGAGACCTTGGACGGACGTTCCCTGCTGATGGCAGTCTGTGACGGGATCAGTTTCAAGCGGATCCATACCCTTTGTAAACCGTTTACCCATCTGGAGATCCTGACACCGCTCCATGTCGAGAAGGACATCATGCTGTGTAACGAGATCGATGCGATCCAGAAGGCCCATCTCGGAAGCACACACATCGACTTCCCCTTCTCGCTTAAATATCCTGCCCGCTCCTCTGAGAGAAATCAGAGAGAAGTACGAACGATTCCTGTGGGGGCACGCTCATGAGAACACAAGTGAAGAAAACCGAAGAAAAGACTAATGCCATTTCGGATCTGACGACCATGATCCTCCAGGCCATGCATACCTATGATCAGGTCGACGACGAGACGTTCCGAGAGATCATCGCGGACATCATCAACCAGTCCTCCCGGTACCATGGTCTTCCGCTTCCCGAGAAGAGAAGCCTGGCGGTGACGCTATTTAACCGTATGCGAAGGCTGGACATTCTTCAGTCCCTGATGGATGACGAGTCCATAACCGAGATCATGGTCAATGGTCCGGATCACATCTTCTATGAAAAGGGCGGTATGCTTTATCCTTCCGATCTTCACTTCGAGAGCAGCCGTGCTCTTGAACAGCTGATCCTGCACTTTTTCTCCTCGGCCAACCGTCCGCTGAATGAATCCTTCCCCATCGCCGACCTGAGACTTCCTGACGGCTCCCGTGCCAATGCGGTCCTTCCTCCGGTCGCGCCGGATGGTCCGATCTTCACGATACGTAAGTTCACCGGTATCCGTCAGGATATCCGTTCCCTGATCGAGAGCGGATTTCTGAACGCTGAAGCAGCCCGTTTTCTTTCATCTTCTGTCGTCGGTAAAAAGACGATCTTTCTCTGCGGCGGTACCGGTTCCGGAAAGACTACTTTCCTCAATGTCCTGTCCTCCTTCATCCCCAAGAACGAGAGAGTAGTCACGATCGAGGATTCTGCCGAACTGTCCCTTCAGGGGATCTCGAATCTGGTCCGGCTGGAATCCCGGCTTCCGGGGCCGGACGGCCACGGAGGTGTAGACATCGGACAATTGATTCGGACTGCACTTCGCATGCGCCCGGACCGGATCGTTGTCGGCGAAGTGAGAGGAAGCGAAGCCGCGGATATGCTTCACGCATTACATACCGGACATCCGGGTTCCCTTTGCACCGGGCACGCGAATTCCTGTTACGAGATGCTGGACCGTCTTGTCACGATGGTCATGGCCGGTTCCACACTTCCCTACGATGCCGTGATCCGTCAGATCGCCATGGGTGTCGACATCGTCGTACATATTTCCAGAAACCGGGAAGGTCACCGTTTCATTGATGAGATCGTGAGAGTCCTTCCCATCCATGAGAACCGCTTTCAGATCGAGCATATTTTCACCTATAAGGAGGGGATCGGACTTGTTAGAAAATAGAACTGTACATCTTCCATTTCTACACGAGAAAGAGAGTTCTTTCCCGGAAGGTGGCGAGATCCGAAAACTCAGCCGGCGCACCTATCGGATCTTCATGAGCAAGTGTCTCCCGATCCTTCCGGTCTGTATCTTCTTCGTCTTCCTTCTGTCCCGTGCTTTTCTACCGCAGTTCCGTCTCCGGTTCCTGCTGTCGGTCCCGCTTGGATTCTTTCCGTTTGTTTCCTGTGTCCGGGTACTCTACGGAAGAAGGACCACCACTCTTCGCGCCCAGAACAAAGTGCTCATGCAGTCTCTCTGCACCTCTGTTTCTGACGGGTATTCGATCGAGCGCGCCTTCCTGTGCGCGAGAGTCGATATCGAGAAGACATTCGGCCGGCGTGCTGCGTTTGCCACGGCTCTGAAAGATGTGGAACACCAGCTTTCCGCGAACGAACCTCTTGATGCCTGCATGGTGCGTTTCTGTCATAAACTTGACTACTATGAAACACTTCCTGTACTGCATGCCCTGTCCCTTCAGAAAACTGTCGGAAGTCAGATCATATCCATCCTCCGCAGCAGCTGTCAGATGCTCTCGGAACTCCATGCCGTTTCTTCTGAAGTCGAAGCCAATAATACAGGAAAGAACACAGAAGCTTTTCTTCTGTGCCTGATGCCATTCGGCGTGACATATATGCTCGCACTGACCAGCAGCGATTATCTCTACCAGTCGCAGAACTCGGGGATCGGCCGGATCATGATGGTCATCGCGTTTATCATCGCCGTGTTTTCATGCACGTATCTTTTTTCACTTATCGGAGAGAAGCCTTCCAGAAATGAATTCTCATTCCGGAACGGAATCGAGAAGATCCCGTCCATTCTCCGCAATCCGATACGAAAACTGTCCGTAAGCCTGCCGTCCATGTACGCGACAAGAGTGCATGAATGGTTCTCCGAGATCTCTTTTTCACCTTTTGACGCATTCGATTTCTTTCTCTATAAGAGTCTTCTGACGCTTCTCATCTGCTTACCGGTTTTTGGTATCGTCTCTTATCTTCTGAACACATCTTTTCTCCTGATTCTGCCTCTGGAAGTCTTCATACTGGTTCTCCTCCACGTTGATGCACAATCACTTGTGAACCGGAGACGACTGATCCTCATGGAAGATCTTCCGCTTTTTATCTCGATGCTCTCGACACTTCTGGAATCAGGAATTCTTCTTCCGAAGGCACTTCACATCTGCAGGTACGCCTTTTCGGATCAGAGCTGTCTGCGTTATGAACTGCAGCATCTGATCACTACGATTGAGGGCGGGGTCAGTGCTGCGGATGCGCTGGAATCTTTTTCCCATCGTATCAGCATTCCCGAAGCCCAGTCCGCTCTCCTCCTTGCCGCACGATACGAACGTTCCGGCGGTCAGGAAGTTCTCGGACTTCTTCGCCTGCAGTCCACCTCATGCTGGGCACTCTGCCGGAATGCTTCACGCAAGAAGCGCGAACGTGAAGCATTTACGATGATTCTACCGATGATGCTTGATTTTGTTTCTGTACTCCTTGTTGCCATCGCTCCGGCTCTCAACACATTTCAACTTATTTAGGAGGTAACATATGAATAGATTGAACAAGTATTCACTCATTAAAACAGCCCGTGGAATGGGCACTGTTGAAGTCGTAATCATTATCGCGATCCTTGTGGCGCTGGCGTTAGCCTTCCGCAGCGCCCTGACAGGATATGCCGGTTCTGTCATGGATTATGTATTCGATGAAGGTAAAGTAATCGGTCAGCTGTAAGTTCTGATACGGAGTGAAACATGAGTACGGAATTTGATTATTCACTAAACGGCCATACCGGCCGACGTTATATGATCCATCTGAAGAACAAGGACGAGGTCTGTCTGCACGCGCTTACCATTCTGCAGGCAGAACTCCTCCCCTGTTATATCTATGCGGAATTCTCGAAAGAGGATACCCAGCTCGTCTTCGATCTTGGTAGCTGCATTCCTCTATCTGACCTGAAAGGAAAAGATCTGATCGAAGTCAGGCGAAATGCCCGGAAGCTTCTTTCCGACTTTCTCGGTGGACTTCTCTACTCTCTTCATTATGCGATGGATCTGAATGCCATCCTTTTTCAGAAAGAGAATCTGTTCTATGACCGGAAGAAGAAGAAACTGGTCTGCCTCTATCTTCCTCTTGTCTCCCGTCTCTACGGTAAGACCGCACTTCTCTCCGGATGTGACGAGCACGGACTGGATGAACTTCTCGCGATCCCCTATGAGAAGAAATGGATCTCCTCATCGGCCATGGAGAAGCTCTATACCTATTTCCGGCAGGATGACGAGAGATCTGCCGCTTCCTATGTCCGGGATGAATTGTGGGAACGTTCAAGGCCGATTCCTCTTCCGCTTCGTGGGATGCTGTTCCTTTGGTCCGTTTTCTTCCTGCTCTATTTATTCTGCTCGGTCTTCATCGAGAGAAGTTTCGCAGGGACGATCTGGGCCGCAGGTCCCGGTTTTCTTTTCTTCGTATGTACCATGTCTCTGATCACGGTCCTTCTCATGCACATGGATCAGAATAAGCATGAGAGGAGAATTACCGAAGAAGAGAAGGAAAAGCGCAGGAAAAGCAGAAATGCCAGGATGCTGTTTCCAGGATGCAGTCTTCCCGGAAATCCTCCCGCCCCGCTCTCCCTCTCCTCTGCTCCGGTAGAGCTTGTCGGGATCCGATCCGGGAATCTGATTCCCACACGTTTTACCGTATGGACCCACCGCCTCATCGTCGGCGGGGATTCGGATATGTGTGACTACACGATCGACCACCCGTCCGTTGCGCTGATCCATGCCTCCTTCGGTTACGATGAGCAGGGTTTCTATCTTGAAGCACTTCAGAATGGCAAAGGAACCTATCGGAACAGACAGCATCTCGCTTCACACGAGAAAGCGTATCTGCAGGATGGAGATATCGTCGGCATCGGAGATCTGGAATTCGTCACGAAGTTCGTGCATCCCCAGAGCAAAAAAGAAGACCGGAAAGAACCGGTCTCTGGATCCTGATCGCAGACAGGCGGAATCCTCTTACTGATCCCACTTGTCTTTCTTGCTCTTCTTCCACTCTTCCGCAATGGCGATTCTGGCCTTCGCACGACGGATGGCATGACGCGCGTAGATGCGCTGCTGCTCGGTGGATGTAACACTGTTATACTTGCTCATGGCGCGCTCGAGCGCTTCTTTCGCTCGCGTCGTGTCGATCTTCTCCGGCCATTCTGCCGCATTGCATACGATAATCACGGCATTCTGTCCGATCTCGGCAAATCCTTCCGAGATGACGAAGCTCCGTTTCTCATCTTCCTCTTCGATCCTTACGATTCCCGGAGTGATGGCAACAACAAGCGGACTATGACCCGGCAGAATACCGAACTGACCATCGAGGGTCGGGATCACGATACTCGTGACGCGTCCCTCATAGAACACGTCGTAGGGCGTGACCACTTCCACGGTCATTTTCTTCTTTTTCACCGTTTCCGCCATAGTTTATCCTCATGCCTCACTCTTATAAGATGCGATGACATCATCCAGATCGCCCTTCATGAAGAAGTGCTGCTCCGGAATATGATCCAGTGAACCGGAAATGATCTCACCGAATGCCTGCACTGTTTTCTCGATCGGAACATACCGGGGTGCGAAGCCTGTCGAGTCAGCGGTGACGAAGAAAGGCTGGGAAAGATACTTCTGTACCTTACGCGCACGGTTGACGATCAGGCGGTCTTTCTCGCCGAGTTCCTCCATACCGAGGATCGCGATAATGTCCTGCAGTTCCTTATATCTCTGGAGCATCTCCTGCACCATTCTCGCCACGTGGTAGTGTGTCTTGCCGACGACACTTTCCGTCAGGATACGGGACGAGGATTCCAGCGGATCGACCGCCGGATAAATACCAAGTTCAACCACGGCACGGGACAGAACGATATTGGCATCGAGGTGACCGAACGTCGTCGCCGGGGCCGGGTCTGTCAGGTCGTCTGCCGGTACATATACAGCCTGGATGGATGTGATGGAACCGTTCTTCGTGGACGTGATACGCTCCTGCAGTTCACCGACCTCGTTGGCCAGTGTCGGCTGATAACCTACCGCCGAAGGGATACGGCCGAGAAGTGCGGATACCTCGGATCCGGCCTGTACGAAACGATAGATATTATCCACGAAGAAAAGTACGTCTCGCTTCATCTCATCACGGAAATACTCTGCCATGGTAAGACCCGTCAGCGGGGCTCTCATTCTCGCACCGGATGTTTCATTCATCTGGCCGAATACCATGACGGTCTTATCCAGAACACCGGATTCTTTCATCTCGTTCCACAGGTCATTTCCTTCACGGGAACGCTCGCCTACACCGGTAAATACAGAATAGCCGCCGTGTTCCTGCGCGATGTTTCGGATCAGCTCGAGGATCAGAACGGTCTTACCTACACCGGCACCGCCGAAGAGACCGATCTTTCCGCCTCTGGCGAATGGCACAAGAAGGTCGATGACCTTGATTCCTGTTTCCAGAACCGTCTCAGAAGGATACTGTTCCACGAAGGAAGGGGCATTACGGTGGATCGGCCAGAAAGTATCGGCCTTGACCTCACCCTGATTGTCGATGGCACGGCCGAGCGCATCGAAGAGTCTTCCCGTGTTCTGCTCGCCGACAGGGACCATGACAGGTTCTCCGGTGGAGACCACCTTCAGTCCACGGGCAAGGCCTTCCGTCGCTTCGAAAGAAACGCAGCGGGCGACTCCGCCGCCTCTTTGCTGCATGACTTCTGCCGAGACCTCACGGTCCTCCGCCATGATCCGGACTTCCGTCTTGATCAGCGGAACCTCATGTTCATCAAATACGCAGTCGATCACCGGTCCGATGATCTGTGTGATTCTTCCTTCTGCCATATTTCCTACCTCTATTCTACTTGACTGGCACCGTTCACGATCTCGTTCAGTTCATTTGTGATACGAGCCTGACGGGCACGGTTGCTCTTCATAGTCAGATCTTTCATCATCTCATCCGCATTTCTGTTCGCGTTATCCATCGCCTGCATACGTGCGGTCTGCTCACAGGCAAACGCTTCCACCATCGCGCCGTACATGATGGCATTCAGACCTGTATCGATCAGGAACGAAAACACCGAATCCGGATTCGGATAATAGTCCAGATGGGCACCGTTCTCAAGCGCTATGCCTGCATCCTCCGCACCGGACGCGAATGAGGTCTTCAAAGACTCGGTATCGATCGGTACCATACGCGTGATGACCGGTTTCATGCTGATCGCCGACTCCATCTTGGTATAGATCAGGTACACCAGATCGAATTCTCCACGAAGGTATTTCGCACGGATGATATTGGCCACATTACGTGCTTCGTAATAGGTCGGTTCCGTAATCGGGAAAGAGAACTCCGGGTCCACGGCATAGCCGTCTTTCTTGAGTTTTCCGCTTCCCATCTGGCCGAAAACATAGAGCTTATACTCGGTCCTTATGTTCTTCTTGGCATTCTCCATGATCTTCTTCTGGATATGCTCTTCCGTGATCTTCACGATATTATTGTTATACGCACCGGCCAGGCCCTGGTCACCGGTCAGGATAAAATATCCGATCTTCCAGGTCTCCCCTGCCTTTTTCTCACGCATGCGGAGGAACGGATTATCGATATCTCCCGAATTCTGGTGAAGCTCCATCAGGCTCTCCGCACACAGCGTAAAGAACGGACTGACCATCTCATGCTGCTGCTTCGATTTACGCATCTTCGCTGCGCTGACGAGCTGCATGGCATGCGTCATCTGGGAAATATCAGTCACACTCTTGATGCGTTTCTTGATATCGTTAAGACTTTCCATGACCCGTTAATCCTCGCGCTGCTGGTATTCCTTATGCTCGGCCACGAACATCGCGTGATACTCCGCTTCGATCTCATCGATCTCTTTCTTCGTATCGTCATCCAGCACACGGGTATCCGTGATTCTCTTCATGATGTCCGGATGCAGGACCGTCATACGCTGGAGGAATTCCGTGACGTATTCTTTCGCATCTTCCTTATCCAGGAACGTCAGTTTCTCATTCGTGGCGAGATAAAGCATCACGACCTGCTCATCCATCTGCATGGGCGAGTACTGCTCCTGCTTCAAAATCTCATTGAGGATCACGCCGCGCTTGAGCTGTCTTTGTGTATTCGGATCCAGGTCGGAACCGAACTGGGCAAAGGCCGCCATCTCACGGGCCTGCGCCAGACTGATACGAAGAGGGCCCGCCACTTTCTTCATGGCTTTCGTCTGCGCGGCACCACCGACACGGGAAACAGAAAGACCCACATTAATGGCCGGACGCTGACCCGCGAAGAACAGCTCGGACTCGAGATAGATCTGTCCGTCGGTGATGGAAATCACATTCGTCGGAATATACGCCGAGATATCTCCGCTTAATGTCTCGATGATCGGAAGGGCCGTGATGGATCCGCCTCCCTGCTCGTCCGACAATTTCGCCGAACGTTCCAGAAGACGGGAGTGCAGATAGAAGACATCGCCCGGATACGCTTCACGTCCCGGCGGACGGCGCAGAAGGAGCGAGATCGCACGATATGCCTGCGCATGTTTCGACAGGTCATCGTATACGATCAGCACATCCTGATGCTCGGCATACATGAATTCTTCCGCGATCGCACATCCGGCATAAGGAGCAATATACTGCAGCGATGCCGGCTGCGAGGCACTCGCGGCCACGATAACGGTATATTCGAGAGCATTATGCTGCTCAAGTGTATTCTTCACCTGGACGATATTGGCCATCTTCTGGCCGATCGCCACGTAGACACAAAGTACATTCTTCCCGCGCTGATTGATGATCGTATCGATGGCGATCGCGGTCTTACCGGTCTGGCGGTCACCGATGATCAGCTCACGCTGTCCTCTTCCGATCGGAGTCATGGCATCGATGGCCGTAATGCCCGTCTGAAGCGGTTCACAGATCGGAGATCTCGCTACGATACCCGGAGCCGGCGTCTCGATCGGTCTTCTGCTCGTACTTCTGATGATTCCTTTACCATCGATCGGATTACCAAGCGGATCCACGACACGTCCGAGCATACCATGTCCGACCGGTACCGAAACCGTAAGACCGGTACGGCGGCACATCACGCCCTCGACCACATCCCGGCATTCGTTCAGAAGAACGACACCGACGCTGTCTGTCTCCAGGTTCATGGCAATACCATAGGACGTCTCGGAGAACATGATCAGCTCACTGGCTACACAATTCTCCAGGCCGCTTACCTTGGCTACACCGTCGCTGACCGAGATGACCCGGCCCACCTGTTCGACCGATGCCGCCTTCACAAAATCCGTAAGGATCTGTTCCCGCTTATTCGTCTGTTCCGGAGATTCACCTTCCCAGAGCTCATCGCTCTCGAACAGCATCGCCGGCCTTTCTTTAAAATCCTTAAGTGCATCGGACAGAGAACGGTGGATCTCGGAAGCACCATCCAGTTCCTCCTTGATATCGCTCTCACGGTCCGTCTTCAGATGCCGCCCGATACGCGACAGCTGGCCCGCGGCACTGTAATCGTACTTCGTGCCCTGGGCATAGATCACATAGCCGCCGATGAGCGACTTATCTGTTTCCTGTTGGATCGTATATCCCTGGATCTTGAGATGCTCCGCGAAACGGCGGGCGATCAGTGCCACTTTCTCCGGTGGCATATCATCCGAAGCAGTTACGATCCGTATGACTTCAAAACCACTATTGTTATTCACCGGTCGTCACCTCTGCCGAATCCAGTTCCTCTTTCGCCTTCGCGCGAATGGACGCTTCGTCGGCGTTCGCATCACAATTACTTAAGACATGGCCCGCGATGGAAACCGCCAGGTCTGCCACTTCGTCTTTCATCTCTTCAAGCATCGCCTTACGGGTGCGCTTCGCATCTTCCTCGGCGCGGTCGCGGATCTCCTGTGCTTCCTTTCTGGAAGTCTCGATGATCGTCTCCGACTGCTTCTCTGCCTGAGTTCTGGCATCCGCGATGATCTGCATGGCTTCTTCGTGGGAAGCATCGACCCGCTTGATGGATTCTTCCAGATTCTCCGATGCCTTCTTGTTCTTCTCTTCCGCCTCGGACAGTTCCTTCTCGATGGCTTCTTTCCTTCCCTTCATGACCTTCATGAGGGGCTTAAAGAGTGCGAACTTCAAGATCAGGTAGGCGACCAGAAGATTGACGATCGTCACAAGTCCGGTCACCAGATAGTGCGCCACCTGATCCGGGGAAAGAAGCGAACTGGATTCACCCGCATCTTCCGCCAGGCGCACAAGCGAAGTAGAAAGCTTCATCACATTCGCTCCGGAAAGCAACTTAAATGCTGCAAAATACATGTCTTTCACCTCGTTATCATCAGACCGTAAAGATCAAAAGAAGACTTACTACCAGCGAATAGATTGCGATGGACTCCATGAATACGATCGCGATCAGAAGGAGCGTCTGCAGTTTGCTGAACATCTCCGGCTGACGGGAGGAACCCTCCAGTGCACGTCCTGCGGCAAGACCGATACCGATCGTGGTACCCAGTCCGCAGAGACCGATAGCGATACCTGCACCCAATCCTGCAAGGCCTTTCGCCTCGATCGCTGTATCCAATAAAACTCTCGTTAATCCAAACATCTTCTCTTCCTCCTGTTTATCTCATTCAGGCTGCATGCTCCGCTTCCTGCGGTGCTGCTTGCTCCTGCTTTTGAGCTTTCTGTTTTGCTTTCTCCTCGTTTCTCTCTTTCGTCGCATGGGCACTCTCGACCACTTCACCGATATAGGAAGTCGTCAGGTAACAGAATACGACGGCCTGAAGGACACCATCCATAAGATCGAACCAGAGACTGAATGCACCCGGTGCGATGATCGGACATACGATGCTCAGGAATTCCATCAGGATGAACGCACCGAATACGTTACCGAAAAGACGGAGCGCCAGAGAGATCGGTTTAATGAAAAAGTCGATGATCTTAAAGGGGACCATGAAGCCCATCGGATCGGTGAAGGACCGGAAGAATCCTTTCACTCCGACGAAACGGATCGACATGAAAATAACGTAGAAGATCGCAAACAGTGCCATGGCAAACGGGAATGCGATATTCTTCGCCGGCGGTGGGATATGGAAGATCGAGATCACGTTACAGGAGATCAGGAAAATACCGATCGAACCGATCATCGGGATAACCTTCTCCGATTGTTCCTCGTTTAATCCGTAATCCTTACATACACCGAACAGAATGTTGATAAGGGATTCCATCACGGCCTGTCTCTTCGTCGGGATCCGTTCTTTCTTTCCGCCCATCCAGCAGAACAGAAGGATACCCACAAGCATGGCGACCCATGTGACAATGATGGCGTCCGTGATCGGAATCCGCTCACCGGTACCGGGGATATATCCCCTCCACTGAAGGATCGCGCCACGGATCTCTTCGCCGATATTCGCCTTACCGGTGAATACGCCGAAGACCTCCGATAATTCTTCTTTAAAAGCTTCCCAGAACTGTGCGCCCCAGGAAGCGGCAAGTACTATGCTCATAGACCCTGCTTACGGACCTCCTTAGTTCGTACCGAAAAGACGATCGCCTGCATCGCCCAGACCCGGGATGATGTAAGCGTGATCGTTGAGTCTTTCATCCTTGGCGGCACAGAATACCGGCACGTCCGGATGATCTTCCTGGAGTCTTGCGATACCTTCCGGTGCGCAGATCAGGCAGACGAACTTAATGTTCTTGATGCCGCGGTCCTTCAGGAACTGGATCGCTGCAGACGAAGATCCGCCTGTGGCCAGCATCGGATCGAGAACGATGACCTCACGGTCCACGATATCCTCCGGAAGCTTGCAGTAATACTCTACCGGCTTTAATGTGTTCGGATCACGGTAAAGACCGATATGTCCGACCTTCGCATTCGGAATGATGGAGAGCATACCGTCTACCATGCCCAGGCCCGCACGAAGGATCGGAACCAGCGCGACCTTCTTGCCCGCCAGTACTTTTGCCGTCGTCTTCGCAACAGGAGTCTCGATCTCCTTGTCCGTAAGAGGCATATCACGGGTGACCTCATATGCCATAAGCATCGAGATCTCGTGAACCAGCTCGCGGAACTCTTTCGTCGAAGTGTTCTTGTCGCGGAGCATGGAGATCTTGTGCTGGATCAGCGGATGATCAAATAAGAAAAACTGTGCCATAGGTAATCCTCCCGAAAATTATTTAAATAGCTCTTTCTCTTGTTCCTTCATATCATTGACGCGGGTCTGGTGACGGCCGCCGTCGAAGGGCTCGTTCATGTATGCATCCACGATACCCAGCGCCAGCGAACTGCCGACTACGCGTGCGCCCATGGACAGCACATTCGCATCGTTGTGCTGACGGGACATCCTCGCCATATACTCATTCGTACAGAGTGCGCAGCGGATACCCGGGAACTTATTGGCCACCATCGAAATACCGATGCCGGTGCCGCAGATCACGATCCCACGCTCTGCCTGACCGCCGAGGACGTCTTTTGCCACCTTCTGGCCGGCAAGCACGTAGCTGTAAGGCACATCGGCCGATGTTGCGCCACCCTCGACTACCGTATGTCCCTGCTTCGTCAGATGATCGACGACGACCTTACGGAGCGGATACCCTGCGTGATCAGATGCAATCGAAACTACCATTTTCCAATACCTCTTTTCATTTAATGTGCTTATGTGTAAATGTGCGTCTGCCTTCGGCATAGTCCGCAACGATATTGCCGTTTCCACGGATCTTGTACTTATACGTGACCAGACCTTCCAGTCCCACCGGTCCTCTGGCGTGAAGCTTCGAGGTACTGATCCCGACCTCGGCGCCGAAGCCGTAGCGGAAGCCATCGGAGAATCTCGTGGAGCAGTTCCAGAATACGTTACCGGAAGAGGCACGGTTCAGGAAGTCCTCAGCAACGGCAGGATCCGTCGTGACGATCGACTCGGTGTGACCCGATCCGTACTTGTTAATGTGGGCGATCGCCTCGTCCGGTCCCGACACGATCTTAATGGATACCTTATAGTCGAGATACTCGTGATGCCACTCTTCCACAGGAAGCACATCCGGAAGGATCTCTTTCGTCTTCTCGCAGCCGTGGATCTCCACATTCTTCTCCCGAAGTGAGAAAGCAAGCTCCGGCAGGAACTCCTTCGCAATGGACGCATCCACCAGGATGGTCTCGCAGGCATTACATACCGCCACGTACTGTGTCTTACTATCGACCGCGATCTTTAATGCCATGTCACGGTCCGCCTTCTCGTGGATATACAGATGGCAGACGCCGTCCGCGTGCCCCATGACCGGGATCGAACTATGCTGCATGATGTACTGGACGAAGGCATTCGAGCCTCTCGGGATGATCAGATCGATATACTGGTCCAGAAGAAGCATCTCGGCCACGTCGCTTCGGCTCTCCATCAACGTGATCCAGCCCTTCGGGACACCGACCGAAACCGAAGCCTGCTCGATGATCTGAAAGAGGATACGGTTGCTGTTCACGGCTTCACTACCGCCCTTCATACAGCAGGCGTTTCCCGATTTCAGGGCAAGCGATGCGATCTGGACAAGTGCGTCCGGACGGGATTCGAAAATAATACCCAGCACGCCGATCGGGCAGGACACACGAGTCAGCACCAAATCGTTATCCAGCTCGGTCTTCATCAGTTCACGCCCCACCGGGTCTTCCAGTGTTGTCAGGCTCTTCAGTCCTGCCACCACATCATTGAGTTTATGTTCATCGAAACGCAGCCTCTTCTGAAGCGGCATGGGAAGGTCGGACTCCTCTGCATTCTTAAGATCGATCGCATTCGCGGAAAAGATCTCTTCTTTTCTATCCAGGAGGGCCTGCGCGATGGCCAGAAGTGCCTCATCTTTCAGCTTCGTCGGCAGTACGGCCATCTCGAAAGAAGCCTGTTTCGCAGCCTGCGCGCGCATCTCAAAATCCGTCATAACGTAAACCTTCTCTTCCAGAGTGTCCCCACTCTCCAAACTACTTCACCTTATTATATCAGATTCCCTACTGTATGAACCGAGAAGTTCAAGGATTTTTGCACTTTCGTTTCTGTTTTCATTTCGAAAGAAAAAGAAAAGAAAACGAAGCCAAATGACAACCGATTGATGCAACGAGTTTTCCACAGTTTTCCTCTTCCAGTCAACAAAAAACCTGTGGAAAAAGTGGAAAACTCTGTGGATAACTCAAAAACAAGGCTTTCGGTAAAAGGGCCCTCTCAAACGCTTGAAACTAGGCAGGGTATTTTTTGTCAAGGCTTTTTCTGAAAAACACCAAAAGTTTTCACGACGTGAAAAAGCCCCGATTTCAGGGCTTTTCAAGGTCATAAAATTTCAATTTGACAATTTCGCTGTCCGCAATCGGTGGACTATCGGTCCCCTTTTTCTTTCGGAGGAAGACGAAAATAATTTGTCAATTGGCATCGAATGGAACCGTTATACAGTTTTCGTCTTTTATCTGCTTTTCGCACCACCTGGTTCTCGAAAGAATCGTCCGGCGTGATGACCGACAGCCGGATGCCTTTTCTACAGTATCCGTTCCTGTCCAGATAAGTCGATGCGATGCCCCGGTAGATCTCTGCTGCCGCTTCCGGTGTCAGAAGACGGCCGCCATACGGAGGATTACAGAGGATCAGCTGACGTTTCATGTTCGTCCAGGACAGGAGTGCCTCCGGCGTCTGGTCCCGAAAATCCGAGACCTTGAAGCGTACGAAGTCGGAAACACCTGCTGCTTTCGCATTATTCTCGGCCACCCGCACCGCCTTCGGATCGATATCCGAACCGTAGAAATAGATATCATCCATCGGGGTCAGATCCATAAGATCCCGCGCCTCTTCCCTGGCCCGGTCGTATGCCTGTTTCCCGATATAAGGAAGTGCCTCACCGGAGAAGGCACGGTTCAGTCCCGGTGCGATATTCAGCGCCATCAGGGCCGCCTCGATCACGATGGTGCCGGACCCGCAGAAGGGATCGACCAGCGCCTCTTCCCCGAAGAAGCGGTACTGGGCCGCGCTCACCATGCCGGCCGCGAGGGTCTCTTTGATCGGGGCTTCGTGCATCAACGGGCGATATCCGCGTTTATGGAGACCGTCTCCCGTGATATCGATCATGACGTTGACGTTATCCTTCACGATCCCGAAGACCACTTTCACCAGACCGATCTTCTCATCTTCGAAGATCCGTTCCTCCGAAGAAGTCGGACGAAGGGAGGACAGTGCTTTTACAATGGCCTTCTTACAAAGGCTCTGGCAGGCCGGGATCCCGAACAGTTTCGAATCACGCGAATAGCCGTTCACATGGAACGCCGCGCCTGTCGGAATATAGTTCACCCAGGAAATCGAAGCGATCCCGTCGAAGAAATCATCGAATGTCTCCGCGTGGAATTCATCGATCGAAAGGAGAACACGTTCTCCCCGCCGGCTCCACAGGCACACTCTCGCCGCATCCGACGCCATGTCCTTCGGCGTCGTATCCAGAACGACCTGCCCGTCGGTAACGAAGATCCGGTCCCTGGAATAACCGATATTCTCCAGATCCTCTACACAATAATGTTCCAGCCCGAACAGGCACGTGATCACGATTCTCACTTGTTACTTCTCCTTTTCCTCACATCAGATATTGATCAGGACCTGCGTCCACGGCATGAACACGATCATGGCCAGAAGGACATGCAGCACGATCAACGGGATCCCCTCCAGACAGCGGGGCTGCTTACCGAACAAAAGCCTTCCGTTGATCACCCGGCAATATGCGAACACGGCAACGGAGAAGAGCCAGACCCCGACGGTCAGAGCACTCCACCAGAGGATCCTCATCCCCGTCGAAACATCCGACGGCAGGACCAGATCGCGCATATAGAATATCAGGGGGATCGAGGTCGTAATGACACCCAGGAAGGGTACATAGTTATACTCGTCAAGCGTTTCACTCTGCTTCAGGCCTTTCACGATCAGCGTGAATAAAAGAGGTGAAACGACCGACGACAGAAGGACGATATGGGCCGGCTGATGCAGGAAGGACGGCACGTGAAAGATCAGAAGGATCCCGATCGCCCCGAACAGCAGGACATAAATCAGAAGACAAAGGCTCAGAAGCAGGAACCGTTTCTCCTTAGCAAGGGAGATCGGGCGGAATATCCTCGAACGCTGTTCCTTCGTATCCATGACGGTCGGCGTATCCGACTCCCCGTTCTTAAGAAAGTACAGGAAAAGAAGGGACACCAGGACCAGAAGTGCCGACCCCGACGTATGCGCGAAGAACCGGATCTCATACCGGGTAAGCGACTCAAAATAGACTCCGCACACCGATGCATTTCCGAACAGTTCCCGAAGCATCGATATGATGATTCCGGCCGGGACGAAATAGAAGAATCCCCGCCAGATCTCAGGAAGAGAGATCTGATGTTCCGCATCGAAATAGTCGAACATCGGCACACTCAGGAAAAGAAATGTCGAAGCAGGAAGAAGGAAGAATCCTTCGCTGGAGAACGATGCGGGAAGATATGGAGAAAGAAGATAAACTCCCTCCCCCATAAGTGCTGCGGTAATGAGAAACACGCCCCAGCTGATCCGTTTATTGGAGACGCGGAGGAACACTTCCCGGTTGAGAAGAAGAAACACTATGATCTGTACGCAGGCTCCGCAGAACGCCGGAAGCGAGCTGGTGGTGAAGATCATCAGCAGCGCGAAGGAAAGCAGGATCCTGTATTGTTTTGTCGAAATATAGCCTTTCTCCTTCATATCAGCCTACCCAGTTCAAATATTCACGCATAAACTTATACGCCTCATTTACCGAAGACAGAAGTGCCGCCGTCTGTGCCTGCGCTTCAGGAAGTCCGTCGATATAGGTTCGGATCTCACTTAATGGAATGCCGTCCACACTATCCGAGAGGATGTTATCTCCTTCTCCCGAGACCACACCGTCTTCTCCGCCGATGACGCCGAGTTCGGAAGGTTCCGTGTCAGCAGCCGTCGTCGGTTCCGGCGCTCCTTTCGTCTCATCCGTTACGGCAGGCGTGATCTCCTCCGGCGGCGCCGTCGTCTCCGAAGACGCATCGTCGTCCGGATCCTCCGTACCGCTCTGATTCTTCAGGTACTGCTCTTTCGTAAAGGAAGCACGCGAGTTCGCGATGCAGTCGTTCACGAGCTGGACGAAAGTGGAAATATCGATCGTCACACCGTCGATGATCTCTGTTTTTCCGTCAGACTTCATCGCCAGCTTCACCGGATCCTGTACCAGCACCAGACGGTTACAGAGGCGATAGGACTGCTCGGCCCAGATATTTCCGCTTACTTTATACTCCCCACTGATCGAGTCCTGGGAACGGGTGTGGGACAGTTCATTTTCCGCATCCCACTCCACACGTACGATACGGCCGCCACTGACCTCGATCTCACAGTAATCCTTATACCCGTCCGATGCGGCATTCTCTGCCTGTGCGTAGTACACGCCATCGTGAAGCCCCAGGAGCGGGTCATAGTCCATCTGCTTATAGGCTTCGGTCGGCAGGTCTTTACGGACTGAAACCGGAATACGCTGTCCCTTAAGCTGGGTGCGGAGCGTATCCATCTGCTCCTCGGTCAGAGCTTCTCCGATTCCGCTCTGCTCGACCACCCGGATATTCATCAGGTTCTCTCCGTCTTCGCTGATACTCATCTGTGTATGGATCATGCCGTCTGCGTTCTGTGTCTGCACATCCAGAATATACCCGATGAGACGTCCCGATTCGTCATATGCACTATACACCGCCAGTATATCTTCGTGATTGTCCAGCACTTCCGTCTTAAGTGACCGGTACTCCGATGCCATGAGAAGAGAACCGTAGAGTTCCCGGTATTCTTCCTGCTGTCCGGAACGGGCCACGGACCGGGCATAACTCAGGCACGAGAAAAGAAAGGTCAGCGTGACCAGCACACAGATGGCCGCATGTATCGTCACACCTTTAAAGAAAGACCGGGTCATTCTTCCACCTCCCTGTACCAGCTCGGCTTGGAGAAAGCACGCGGACGCAGATAGTGATCGAAGATCGGCGTCGTCATATTCATCATCAGAACCGGGAATACCATCGCATAGGTACTGTTTCCGAAGCGGTACATCACCAGCGTCAGAAGACCGGCTATCAGCCCGAACAGAAACCTTCCCTTCGGATCCATCGGGATCGTGGAATAGTCATTTAACATGAAGATCCCCACCAGAAGAAGTCCGCCAGTACAGAGCCAGACGAAAAAGGTATCGAACCGCAGCGCATCCCAGTAGAAAGGAACATATCCGAATATCAGGACCAGGAAGTATCCCGCCGGCGCTTCGAAACGGAACAGTCTTCTCTCAAGAAGGATCAGAAGACCGATCAGAAGGAGCACGATCGACGTGACGCCTGCCATGCCGGTGATCCGTCCGGAGAGAATATGCATCCACGGAACGGAAGTCTCTGTGGAGACCATCTGCGCGGCCGGCTTTCCGTTCAGAAGCGAGGAAAGATGCCACAGCCCGGAAAACGGGGCTTCCACCGCCGTCATCTGGACAGGAAATGTGAATTCCAGGAATGCCCGCGATGCCAGTGCGGGATTTAAGATATTCGTTCCCACGCCTCCGAATGCCTGCTTCACGAGAAGCGATCCGAAGAGGGAGGCCAGAAGGACCGCCCAGACCGATGTGGACGCCGGGACCATCAGAACCAGGAGAAGTCCGCTGATCAGAGAGCTTAAGTCCACATAGTATGACTGTTCCGGATACATGCGTCTGGAGACGATGTAGTCCGAAAGGAAGAAACATCCCATGGAAACGGCCGAGAGTACGACCACACGGATCCCATAGTAGAATACGGCACCGATCCAGGCCGGAAGAAGGGCCAGCAGCACATAGATGTAGCGGACCGAGGCCGGCTGATCGGCATGAATATGGGGAGCGAGCTGTTTTCTCTTCATACCCGTCCGCTCCTTCTTGCCCGATGGGCCGCTTTCGCAATATTCGTCGACAGTTCGATGCCGGCCGGGCATACATACGAACAGGCACCGCAGGCGATACACTGTTCCACGGATTCCGACTTCAGCTGCTCGGTCTGCCCCAGTTCGATCAGACGGTTCAGAAGGACAGGAGCAAGTCCTACGGGACAGGCCCCGATACAGGAACCGCAGTGAATGCAGTTCGTTCTCGGCGGTTCGAATTTCCGGATGATCGTAATCGCAGCGGTGGTCTTGATGATCGGTACGTCCAGCCGGTCGATGGCAACTCCCGTCATGGCCCCGCCCCATGCGACACGCTGGGCGCTATGGGCACCCGGAACTCTCTCCAGGATCTCCGCCACACTGGTACCGATCGGCACGAGCACGTTATGTCCCGTGATCGTATCGCCGGATATCGTCACGATACGTGATGTCAGTGGCTGGTTCTTCTCGATCATCTCCGAGAAAGCGAAACATGTCGACGCGTTAAACAGTACTGCCTTTACGGCTTCTTCAGGCTGTCTTCCCAGTTCGAGCTCGACGCCGTAGAGTGCCTTGATCAGGAGCTGCTGACAGCCCTGCGGGAATCTCGGTTTAAACAAGCGCACTTCGATCTTTCTGTCCAGATAGCGTCCTTTCGCATTCTCTACCGCCTGGTTGAGGGCCACGATCTCATCTGTCCACGTATCTTCAATACAGAACAGGACTCTCTTCACGTGACAGATCCCGCTCAGCGCCATGGCCCCCTGAAGTACCTTCGCCGCATTGACCCGGACATGGTGAAGATCGCAGGAAAGGAACGGTTCACTCTGTGTACAGTTGACCAGAAGTGTATCCACACCGGCATTTCTTGCACGCATGCACTTCGTGTACGTCGGTACACCTTCTCCGCCCATGCCGCAGATCCCGGAAGCCCACAGAAGCTTCGTCATCTCTTCGATCGAAAGCGACGAGTAGTTTTTCCTTGGCGTAATACGCGGAGAAACACGGCGGTGAAGATCGTTCTTGATCGTCACTGCTTTGCAGCTGACCTTATTGGGAAGCCGGATCGTATCGATTCTCGTGACCGTACCGGAGATGCTTGCATGCACAGGGACGCCTCCCATATCCGAAGGCATGCCGACAGGATCGCCCATCGCCACACTGTCCCCGACGGAAACGACAGGTTCGCATGGTGTGCCGACATGCTGCTTCATGGGAATGGTCACTTCTTTCGGAGAGCATACCTCAAGCAGGGCTTCACGCATGAACTTCCTCTGATTGACGAAGTCCAGTCCATCTCTGGATATAAATCCGGATTTGAAAGTAAGCCGCTTCATATAACCGACCTCGCCGAAAGAACAGGGTTAGTCGAGGAATTCTTTTAACTTCTTGGCACGGCTGGGATGACGAAGCTTACGAAGAGCCTTCGCTTCGATCTGACGGATACGCTCACGGGTAACGTTGAATTCCTTACCTACTTCTTCGAGAGTACGCTGGCGGCCGTCATCCAGACCGAAACGGAGGCGCAGTACCTTCTCTTCTCTGGCAGTAAGACCCTTCATGGCGTCAAGGAGCTGTTCCTTAAGAAGCGTATATGCCACCTGATCGGCAGGAGACATCGCATCGTCATCCGGGATAAAGTCACCGAGATGGCTGTCTTCTTCCTCACCGATCGGCTTCTCGAGAGAAACCGGTTCCTGGGAGATCTTCTGGATCTCACGGACCTTCTCCACAGACATGCCCATGCGCTCGGCGATTTCTTCCACGGTAGGCTCACGGCCCAGTTCCTGGATCAGGGAACGCTGCTCACGCACCAGACGGTTGATCGTCTCCACCATGTGGACCGGAATACGGATCGTTCTGGCCTGGTCCGCAATCGCACGGGTGATCGCCTGACGGATCCACCATGTCGCATAGGTACTGAACTTAAAACCTTTCGAATGGTCGAACTTATCTACGGCCTTGATCAAGCCCAGGTTTCCTTCCTGGATCAGATCGAGGAACTGCATACCACGACCCAGATATCTCTTCGCAATCGAAACCACCAAACGGAGGTTCGCCTCGATCAGTTTGCTCTTGGCCTCTTCATCGCCCTCGAGCATACGCTGTGCGAGTTCCTGCTCCTGATCGGCCGTAAGAAGCGGAACCTTACCGATTTCTTTCAGATACATACGGACCGGATCGTCCATGCCCGCGCCATCGACCGCACCGGTATCCAGGTTCAGTTCGCGGATCGCGTCATCTTCCATAATGGATCCGTCGGAAATGGAGATACCTTTCGCCTCCATCTCGTCGAAGACCTTATCGACCATATCCGGATCGCCGTCATTTTCTTCGATCACCGTCATTACATCCAGAGAGGAAATCGTATTGTTGTTGGCTAACGCCATATTTTCCAGTTTCTGGAGAATTGTTGAAAAATCACTTGCCATGCTTATGCCTCCAAATTCGTGCATATATGTGCAGATCACCTCTGCACCGGGCTTCCCATCACCTAAAGCAGTATATCCTTATGTTTCGCTTTCCGACTCTTCTGTTTCGGGAACGAACAACTCGACGTTCTCTTCACTTACGCCTTCCTTATTCCCTTCGATCGTAAATCTTCCATTCGGAGCATATACTGTAAGAACTACACCACTGTAGTAATGAGCACTGTCAGATGAAGAGTACCCGTACTCTTCGCCGCGGATCGCACAGTACGACTCAAAAGCCGACAGGACCTGCGCTTTCTCCACATCTTCGGAAGAAACGAGTTCCAGTTTCTTATTCGTCTGTCCGGAGATCTTATACCCGGTCGCATATCCGCCATCCACCTCAGTTGACACTTTCATGCCGGAATCCGTGATACAGCGGGCTATATTCTTCTCGATCCCCTTCGCATGGTTCGAGCGGATCACGCAAAGCGGAATGGAAATACCCAGAACGATCAGAAGACAGGCGGCAGTCGCCAGGTAAACGATCATCTTCACCTTCTTCGGTGTCTTTACATCATCCGGGGAAAGCTCGTAGAGCTTCTCGACTTTTGCTTCTTTGTTTACGGCCTTATCGACCCGAACAGCCTTCTCTACCACATCGTCGAAGACCGGCGTCACGGTATGACGTGTCACCTTGCCCTCACGCTTCGGCTGAGGAAGATTCGGGAATTCTACTCCGTCCGGGTTTTTAAAGATCTCGATTGCCTCTGCACTGGGAAATACGCAATCGCAAAAAATACATTCGCACAATTCATCACTGCTGTTCACCATAAGAAGCGAACCGCAATTCTTACAAATACCTTGTTCTGTAGCCATTTAATCCTTTTTCCTTTGCTCTATCACCTATAAAAGGGTATAATACCACATATAGGCAAAGTACATTATATACGCAGACTTGAGTAAGTGCAAATAAAAAGTTGCACAAATTTCGTTTTCTTTTTAGAAAATCTGTGTATGAGCAAGAAAAGAGGATATTACATTTGGCTGCTTCCCATCTTCCGGACGACCGGACTTCCGAAATCGAAACACATACCAAATTCATGCGCGCCGCCCTGAAGGAGGCGCAGAAAGCCTACGCTTTAGGCGAATCCCCCATCGGATGCGTCATCGTCAAGGACGGCCGGATCATATCCCGTGCCCACAATCTCCGCCAGACGAAGCAGGATGCGACGCTTCACGCGGAGATGGTATGCATCTCGAAGGCCTGCCGCAAGCTGTCCGCCTGGCATCTTTTCGACTGTGATCTGTATGTGACACTCGAGCCCTGTTACATGTGTGCCGGTGCCATCATACAGTCTCATATACGGCACGTGTATTTCGGTGCCTACGATCCGAAGGGCGGAGCCGTCTTCTCGAAGAGCCGGCTCTTCGATCTCCCCCACAATCATCACGTCGAGTCCACCGGCGGGATATTGGAGGCAGAGTCCAGTGCCCTTCTTAAGGAGTTTTTCCGCGCTCTCCGGGCAAAGAAATCCGAAGACAGAAGCTAGGATCAGGCGTTCTTACTGAGTTCTCTCTTAATCTTACGCTGGGCCTTCGCCTCGATCTGGCGGATCCTCTCACGTGTCACGGAGAAATGCCGGCCGATCTCTTCCAGCGTGCGCTGACGACCTCCGTCGAAGCCGTACCGCCAGCGTATCACCGTCCGTTCTCTCGGATCCAGACACTTGTCCAGGATCTCCTCCATCCGTTCACGAAGGAGTGTATTCTCTACGGTCTCTTCCGGAGACGGGATACTTCCATCCACGACCAGATCGCCCAGCGTGGCATCTCCCTCTTCTCCCACAGGCTTATCCGTAGAGACAGGATCACGGCTGATATCGCTGAGTTCACGGACTTTCTTTACCGAGCAGCCCATGCTTCCGGCCACTTCCTCTTCCGAAGGTTCACGGCCGAGCTTCTGTGTCAGTTCACGGATGCAGCGGTTCATACGGTTCACGGATTCGCACGCGTGAACAGGGAGCCGGATCAGGCGCGATTTCTCGGAAATGGCGCGCGTGATCCCCTGGCGGATCCACCAGGTCGCATACGTGCTGAACTTATAACCTTTCCTGTAGTCGTATTTCGACACGGCCTTCATCAGACCGATATTTCCCTCCTCAATCAGATCCAGGATCAGCATACCGGAAGAAGTATACTTCTTCGCAATAGAGACGACCAGGCGCAGGTTGCTCGTAATAAGCGTACTCCTTGCCTCTTCATCCCCTTCCGCCACACGGCGGGCAACATCCAGTTCCTCTTCCGGGGTAAGAAGAGGATAGCGGCCGATCTCCGCCATATACTGCTTCGTGGAATCGTCCATGTATCCGGATCCGAGATCCTCTTTTCCTTCAGCGTCACTCTCTTTCTCCTGAAACGAAGAAAGAGCCTCATCTGAAGAGAGAAACATCTCGTTTTCCGAGTCCATAGCTTCCGGGTGCTTAGAGAGAATAGTAGCCATATGTACATCGTCCTCCTTGTACATTTGCGTGTGTGGTGTATGGGAAACAAGGGCATAAAAATGTGTTTAGTGTGGAAATTCGCCCAAAATAATTATACGGCAATTCCCACAGAAGCAAAGAGGGCATTTCTAATGAAACGTCCTCCTTTAGTTCTATGTTCGTTTGTGCAGATTGCACAATTTCTACAGTTCAATCGCCATTCCGTCCCGAATCAGCCAGATGATCTTACGCTTCACCTGTTTTCCGGTCGCCGCCGTAATCGCCTGCGCATACATATCGATCTGGGCCTTATGGCGCTTCTCGACTTCCGCCTGCTTCTCTTCGGCACTTCCGGAGATCCGGTCGGATTTATAGTCGATCAGTACAGCCTGTCCGTCTGTATCAATGAACCAGATATCGATCATACCCTGTACAAGAGTAAAATCGTGTCCGTCTCCTTCCGCCCCCGGGAGAGCAAGCGCAAAGGGGATCTCCCTGAACGTTCCCCGTTCCGGATCTTCCTCTGCCGAAACGACCGAGCCGCAAAGATCACTTTCCAGGAACTTCTGCATACATGGTGCAAAGGGAAGAAGCACTTCGACCTGATCCTTCGCGATCATGCCGTTACTTGAAAGTTTCGTAAGTTCAGCCTGCCAGTCCACTTTACCGCCACTGCTTCGAATTCCCGCGAAATCGAGATACTGCCAGGCACTGTGAAGAAGTGTACCCAGCTCCGCAGCGGTATATCCTGAACCTTTCCATTTCTCGGCACTTTCATGCACACGCATATTCATGGTTTCCAGCCTCGCCGGCTCTTCCTCTTCCTCGGTCTCTTCCCGGTTCAGCATGCGGGCAAAGTCGCTGACTGTGGATTTCGACGGGATCAGGTCGAGCTCCTTCCACCCTTTCTCATCCATCTCAAGAAGCGCGAAACGCCTATTTTCTTCAGCAGTAAGTTTCATTTCAATCTTCTCGTTTCTCGCTTCCTCATATGCAGCAGCATCTGAAGAAGGCGGCTCGACCGGACTTACCGACAGCCTGCTGCCACTGTCGACGATCAACGCCAGATCCGGGCTGTCGGGACTTCTCTCTTCACCCGAATAATCCAGATCTCCTTCCTCTACCTTTACCCGATTGAGGATCGGATCCACCCATGCCGGATGTCTTCGCACCAGCGCCGCCAGAAGTCTCTGAAGATGCGTCCCCAGCTTCCACATCGTCGTGTAAGGAAGTTTCTCTCCCTGTGGTGCAGCCATTACCTCATTCACCCACGAACAGCCGCTGATCATATTCTCTTTCGTACGCCTGACCACCGCCACAACGAACAGTTTCTTCTCCGCACGAGTCATGGCGACATACAGAAGGCGGATCTTTTCCGCTTCTTCTTCGCGCCGGTTCTCCATATTCAGGAAGAAGAAATCATGAGGTTCATATTTTGCCTGCCACTGCGGACAATAACATACCGCAGCCATCTCACCATTCTCGTTAAGGCGTACCGGAGAGGCATCCGCCTTCTGCGAAGCCTGAAGCCCGCAGAGGAAAACATACGGAAATTCCAGACCCTTACTCTTATGGATCGTCATGCAGCGCACCACATCTTCCAGCGAAGCGGAAAGCTCAATCTCGGTCTTGCTGTCCTTCTGGGCGTCCATCTCTTCAATGTATCCCACAAATGCGCGAAGTCCGGATCTTCTTGTCAGGTCGAACCGGGCCGCCCATTCGGCCAGTGACATCAGTGCGAAATATCGTTCTTCACCGTTCATCTGCATCCGGACACGCTTCGGATAGTCCGTAATCGCATACACGTGTTCAAGCCATTTGGTCATGGGCATCTGCATCGCCCAGGTCCGAAGATCATTCACGAAAGACAGGAACGAACGGACTTTCTCCGCCAGGTCTCCCTCTGCTTTCTCGGCAAAGAACAGAACTTTCTCGCAGAACAGTGCGGCACCTCTTCCTTCCTTATCCGCGAACAGCCGGATCACAAGAAGATCCTCATCCGAGAATCCGGCCTGCGGAATACCGGACTTCATGACAGAAGCCAGCGGAATATCCACCAGCACATTATCCGTAATACGTGCCAGATCGATCATGACCCGAAGGTCAGGATGCTGGAGAATATTTCCGAGGAAAGGGCCTCTTGCAGGGATCCCGCACTTCCCGAGCATCTCCGCCGCCTTCATCGCCGTCGCATTCGTCGTCGTGAGGACAGCACAGTCCTTATAGGAGAAACCGGGCAGACGGCTCAGTTCATAGATCTTCCGGGCAATGATCCGGGCTTCCTTCTCCACATTCTTGAGAAGCTGTTCGTCGGACTGTCCGTACTCATCGCCATCCTCATCAGATTCAGATGTTCCTTCGTCTTTTCCTTCCTCTTTCTGAGCCGAAGTTCCATCCGAAGATCCGGTATCTTCTGCCGAACTCTTCTCGTCCTCTTCGTCCTCTTCCACCCAGTCATCCTCAGCCAGGATCACCGTCACCGGAGAGCCACCTGTCTCCTTGGGTTCATTCTGCTTGACACCTTTCTTCAAGGCATGCGAATCATCGTATTCAATGTCCGCGAAGTCCTTGCCCATGATCTCTTCGAATACTTCATTCGCCACAGAAAGCACACCGCTTACGCTTCTGAAATTCTCCTTAAGCCTGAACAGCGTTCCCCCCTGTCCCGCTTCGTATTTCTCACAGCGGTCAAGGAACATCTGTGGTTTCGCATGACGGAACCGGTAGATGCTCTGCTTCACATCTCCCACGAAGAAGACATTTTCACGGGAGAAACACTGCACGATCGCATCCTGCACCCCACTGTTATCCTGATATTCATCAATATAGATCTCGTCGAAAAGATCCCGGTAGTACGAAGCAACTTCCTCCTGGGAAAGAAGAAGCATCGCCATCTGTTCCTGATCCGTAAAGTCAAGAGAAGACTCTTTCCTCTTCTTCTCCGCATATCTTCTATCTGCTGCCAGAACCACCTCGAAGTACCGAAGAAGCGTCGGGAACAAGTTCCGGGCTTCCTCACGGAGTTCCTCCTCCGTCTTGCCGAAGAAGAAGCGGGTGTACTTATTCATAACCTTCGTGAGGTCACCGTTCTTGCTGACTCCGGTCAGAAGATACGAAAGTTCATAGAACGGGCCCAGCTCGTCCAAATAATCCAGAAGTGTATCATCCGTATTCTTGCTTCTTCTCGCATCAGGAAGCTTATCGGAAGGCTTCTTCGCAGCACGGGCAACCAGTTCATCCCAGTCGAATTCTTCCGTATCTGCAATATACTCTCCGAATGCAAGAACATAAGCGAGCCAGATCTTCCACTGTTTCTGTCTTTCCGCATTCTTCTTCGCATCTTTAAGGAAGATGACCTGGTCAACATCCGCAAAATTCTTACGCACATACGGGAGACGTTCCTTCACCAGGGTGCGCACAGTCTTCCAGATCCTTCCGTAAAACGGTGAAGAAAGCGGGGCGTCGGACTCTTCTTTCTTCTTCAGAAGTTTCTCAGTAAGCCACAGCCGGTAACGAGGAAGGCTCCGCAGATAGTCGAGCTTCTTCATCATGTCTTCTTTAAGGCTCCGGTCATCTCTGCCGGATCCCAGGGACGTGACCATCCCGATGAACTGTTCCGCCCACACCTTGCGGGTCACGCCCAGCTCAAGAAGATCTCCCGGCCAGGTGCCATCCTTGCCACTGTCCATGATCTCTTTCCCGTACTCCGGATCGGCATCCGCCTTCTCGGTCAGAAGATAGGCCTCGGCAAACACTTCATCGAAGGATTCGGAAAGAAGGATAGCCTTATGTGTATCGTCCAGCACAGTACTTCCGGGCTCGATCAGAAGTTCACCGTTCTCGTCACGGACCGAAGAAGAAAAACTGCTTATGACCTTCACGCAGAAGGCATCGATCGTAGAGATAAATGCAGACGGAAGCATCGCGATCTGCGAGCTGAGATATTTACGCATCTCGCGGTCGGAAGTCTTCGCAAGAACCGCACGGAGCTTCTCTTCCAGTTTCGCACTCATATTGGCCGCGGCCGCATTCGTAAATGTCATGACCAGCATACGGTCCACGCTCAGTTCACGCTTCAGGATCCGCGCGACGATACGCTCCGTCATGACAGTCGTCTTTCCGGAGCCGGCAGCAGCACTGACAAGAAGATTCCCGCGGGGTTCTTTAATGATATTACTTTGTTCCGTTGTCGGATTCACTCTTCTCACTTCCCTTCAATGCCGTAAAGAAAGACACTTTCTTTCCATCCGCTCCGCCCTTTACCATCGGGAAGGTCGGAAGCTTCGTATACTGCGGCGCCAGCTGATCCTGATTACATACCGCTGCAAAAGCACATGTGCTGCAGTCCACAAAAGACTTCTTTCCGATCTTTCCCGGCTTGGACGGGAAATGTCCGCCGAAAAGAAGTTCACAGTTCTTCTTAATGCTTTCGATCGACCTTTCCGCTGCCAGGAGCATATCCTCCGAATCGGCCTGCATCGAGAAGGTACCGCCACGATAGGCCTTCTTCAGGGATTCTTCCCGCGCCTTCCTGATGTTCTCTTCACTGAATGACTGGCCCAGAAGCGGTGATTTCTCACTTGCCGTCCGGACCTGAAGATAAGACACCCCGTCCGGTGAGAATTCCTTCTCAAAAAGCTTCTGATAGATATACATATATGCCAGAAGCTGGACACTTTCTCCCGCATAGATCGCATCGTAATCGATCTTCTTGGCACCGGTCTTATAATCGACGATCCGGAAACGCTTATTGACAGGATCGATATCCACACGGTCGATCGTACCGTTAAAGTCCACCTTCTCTCCGTCCTTCAATGTGATCTCATATGGAGGAGCGCCGTCCTTACCGAAATCCATCTCAAACCGGGCCGGAACGAAACCGTCCGGATCGATGCGGTCAAACACTTCCTGTAGCGTTTCCGATACACTTCGGACGATCCTTCCGTCTGCTTCTTTCTTCATGGCCGGATCCTCGCTGAAGGCGAACGTACTCTTCTCGTGCACGTCCGAAAGAAGTTTCTCCGCCCACGGACGCTTCTCCCGGGAGGTATAAGCGGCAAGGATTTCTTTCTTCTCTTCTGCGGTCGGGGCCTTGTCGAGTTCTGCCCGGAATTCTTCCACCGCATGACGCACCATCTCATGTGCGATCGTTCCGATATCCGTATATGCCAGAGACTGGACCTTTCTCTCTTCGACCTTCAGTACCTTCTCGCAGAAATACCGGTACGGGCACATCACATACGACTCGATCGAAGACACGCTCATCCGCATCTGTCCTTTAAATCTTTCCAGGATCTGTTCCTTCGGGATCTGAAGATCCGGATCCTTCTTCTGTTCGTCGGAAAGGTCCCGCATCCCGAAATACTTCTTCCAGACCCTCCGGAGTTTGTCCCATTCCTCCGCGCCCACCGTGATACGGTCCGTAAGCGCTTCCCGCAGATAATCCTGCATGCGGTCCGACTTAAGTACACGGGGATCGGAAAGAGAAAGATTCTCCATAGAGGCAGCGGAGATATTCGGGTAATTCTCCTGAATAAAATGGATCATGGAGGACATCTCCACGTTATTGCCCATCGTGAAGATGATCCGTTCCGTAGGCACCTGAAGAAGTGCACACGCGGTAAAGAAGTCCGAGTAGGAGCGGTCCTTCGCATGATTCGGAAAAACCATAGAAAGCTTCTCTGCGATCACTTCACGTTCCCGGTTCTTCAGATATCCTTCCGACGGAGACGAGAACGGGAAATTATTCCGGTTCGGGCCGACGACGAAGAGCGTACGGCAGGGTCGCCTGTATGCATTGGCAGGATCCGTCACGGTAATCTGGTCCACATACGACGGGATCTTACGAAGCACCTTGGACGAGACGGCAGAGAGTACGGCATCGCAGAAGTTATCGCAGGAAATATCGAAATCCCCGACCGGTCCCGCCAGTGCCCGAAGGGCATCGTCCAAAGCATTATACGATGCGGCCAGCGCCAGCGCCGCCTCCTGGTTCCCGGCACTCGCCCACTCATCGACCAGCTTCTCGACTTTCTCCTGCTGCGTCGCGATCAGATCGTGAAGAACGACCGCCCTCTCACTGCATGTATTTCTTCTTGTCAGCTCGCGGATGCCCTGATCCAGTTCCTTGATCTTCCTGCTGACCGGCTCGAAATAGGTCTTCTCATGTTCATCCTTCGCATAGGAAAGACACTTGAGCATCCTGCCTCTGTCCTTAATGCCGTGAAGAAGGCAGTAATTCTCGAATTTGTCGATCAGGATCGGAGAGAGCGCGACAAATCCGCTTCTCATCCAGTTCATCACGAAAGAAAGCTTCCAGTTATACCGGCACATATCCAGAACCGCCTGCACATACTGAAGCCACGAAGTCCCCATCAGGCGGGAATTCGAATCCAGGAATGCATCCAGGCCGAAGCGGGCAAATGCCGCATGAAGGCTGCTCTCGTACTTGGACGGATCACACAGCACGACCGTAATATCGCGATAGCGGTAATCACCCAGACGAACCATCTCGCTGATCCGGGCCGCCACATATTCCAGCTCATCGTTGATCTGCGGGAACACGCGGATCTCCACCGGCGCCTGGAAAAAGGCATCCTCCTCCTTCTTGCCGGCACGTGTGGAATAATCCCGGAAGATCTTCTGAAGGCGCGCATTCTGCTGACTCTTACCCTCGATTCTCTCCATCGAAGAGAAAGGCTTGACCTTCCCGAAGTATTCGACGGTCTTATTTCCGAAATGGCACAGATCGTTCTCCGATGCCTCCCCGCGAAGATCGGAAACAGCCGTCAGAGTCACCTTCTCCATGACCGATGCAAGGAGTGTAACAATGTTATATTCCTCCGGAGTGAAGATACGGTTCTCTCCGAAACCCAGGATCCAGGCGGATGCCTGGCGGAGGAATGAGAGGCGTCGAAGCGGCCAGGTCTTCGTCTCGGGCGCATCCTCCCGCATGAGTTCCAGCACCTCGGCCAGACGCTTCATCGAGTAGCGCTCCGGAGCAAACCCGTACGCTTCCCTCTGCTGATCCAGCTTCTCGATCAGAAGTCCGAAATCAGAGATCTTCTGCGCAACGGTCGGATCGATCCCTTCGCGGTCCATCTCCTTAAGCATCGGTGCGGTAATGTTATACCTGTAGAAATCACCGAGGACCTCATCGATCTCGCGGACCGAACCGACACGCTCGGCGAACCGGGAAAGCTGCGGGAAGGACTCCTCGTTCTCGCGCAGAATACGGTGGATCAGGATAGTCTTGGCGACCGGATCCATCGACCTTCCGGATGTTCCGCCGACTTCACTTACGACACGGTAGGCTAAACGCGAGAAACTCACGACATCGATCATCATGAACGCCGCGCGCGGATCTCCGCCTGCCTTCTTCTCCTGAAGGATCTCGATATAGCGGCGTTCCACTTCCGCCTTCATCTTCTCGGGAACAATAATATAGCCACGCTTCGTCGGCCAGCGGACCGCTTCCTCGCAGATCCGTTCAAGAGCACGGTCCAGAAGAAGTCCCGGGTTCTCGCCATATAGCAAATGAAAAGCCATGATTCTCTCCTCCTTGCAGTCAATGATGCTGTCAGAGGGTATCCAGATTCTGTCCGTTCGCTGCTTTCATTGTCGTGCCGGCCTTCTCGAGTGTTGCCTCGATCGCCTGCTGTTCGGAAGGACGCTTCACCTTCAGCGTCGTGGTCTTCACCATCTCCGTCTCCGAGAAGACGAAATAATGGATCGACTTATACGACGGCATCTGATGGTTGACTTCCTTCATCTTCGCGCTCAGATACTCCCGTACCGCATTATCACCTGCGGTCGTATCCGGGATCGGGAGGTTCTCACCGATGACTTTCCGGTCGATAAGGAGCTTGGCGCAAATGTCCACAGCATCCTTATCGTCCTTACATCCCCAGACGAAAGCCTCCTTGACGCCCGGGATGTTATTCAGAAGAGATTCCATCTCTTCCGGGAAAGCTTTCTTTCCGTTGGTAAGCACGATCATCGACTTCACACGGCCGGTGATATGCAGGCATCCCTTCTTATCGAGATAACCCATATCTCCGGTGTGGAACCATCCGTCTTCTTCGAGCACTTCTGCCGTAGCTTCCGGATTCTCGTAGTAACCCTGCATGACACAGTCACTCCTAGATAGTATCTCACCAACTGTCCCAATTTTCGGACTGTCTGTGTCGATCTTCACTTCTACACCTGTGATCGGTCTGCCGACAGATCCGTAGACATTACATTTATTCGTCGTCACGGCGATAACCGGAGAGGTCTCGGTCAGGCCGTAGCCCATCAGGAACTCGAATCCCCAGTTATTGAAATCTTCGATATAGTTCTTCGCGATCCCGGCGCCGCCGATAACGATGAGGCGCAGATGACCGCCGAGTTTCTTGATGATCGACGAGAAGAATACACGCCGCAGGTCGATCTTAAATTTTCTCAGGAAATTGCTGACCGGGATCATCATGGAAAGAAGACCGGCTTTCCCCGATTCTTCAATACCGCTCTTGATCTTGCCGTGGATATTCTCGAACAGAAGCGGCACCGAGATACAGGCCTCGACGTGCCACTCATTCAGGTTCTTCACGATATAACGAAGTCCATCCGAGAAACAGATACAGCATCCTCTGGCCAGCATGAAATACTCACAGGTATTCTCGAAAGTATGGTGCAGAGGAAGTATCGAGAAGATCCTCTCTCCGGGATTCAGTGTCAGCGTCGTGGAGATCGCATACACATTCGTCATGATGTTCTTATGGGAAAGCATAACGCCCTTACTCATAGCCGTCGTACCGGACGTAAAGAGGATGATCCGGGTCTCGTCCGGATCGATGGCGACACGTCGCATAATGCTCGATCCGCTCTCCACGGACTTTCTTCCCTCTTCGAGCCAGTCCTGAATGTCCACGAACCGGGGATCGTCCTTCGGGAATTCCAGATTCGGTGCGATGTACTCGGTGCACATGCAGACATACTGCTTCACCAGAACCCCGTTCTCTTTCTCGTTCTTCGCAATATTCAGGATCATCTCGTGATGTTTCTGGTGATAGAACAGCACTTCCACCTTGCCTCTGACAAGGAGACTGACCAGCTCATGTTCCGGAAGGAGTCTGTCCAGCGGAAGGCCCACAGAACCGGAACTTAATATCGCCGAGTAGGACACCGTCCACTCATAGGCATTCTCACCGACCACACCCAGGTGCCCGCCCTGGAAACCGTGAAGAGAGATGGCCTCCGCCAGGTACTCTACATCGGATGTAAAATCATTATATGTTTTATGGATCTCCGCTTCCGTCGGCTTTCTTCTGAAGATGAAAGCATCCTTCGTCGCATATTTCTCCTTCGATCCAAGGATCAGGTCCCGCATCGTCTCATAACGAATGCCCTCGTGTAATGGTTTCCCGACTATGCTCGACATAAATCCTCCGTCGCGGTTATACTTCCTGTCATGAGGCGCATGCGCACCCTCACGCATTTTAAAATGATACCACTTTCTTTTGTCTACGTCTATGGATTTCGAAAATATTTTGAAATTCAAAATATTTTGGCAAAAGCACTGTCACTCGCCCGTTTCAAGCGCTTTTGCCGAAGAAAAATTGTCGGCAAAATCAATTGACAATCCGATAAATGTAGTCTAGCATAGCGTAAAGAAGATAATAGGTACGAGGAGAATCGTCATGTCATCGAAAGAGAACGGCGCTGCCGCCCCGGCCCATTCGGCTGAGGAACTGAATAACAAATACCCGACACCGCGTGGATTCACCGGATTCTTCTGGTACCACGTCTCCATGGCGATCACCCGGATCCTCGTTAAGCTCCGCCCCGGAGAGAAAGAGAATATCCCGAGCCAGAGTCCCTATGTGATCTGCTCGAATCACCAGACCTATGCAGACGGCATGTGGATCATGAGCATGCTGCCGAGAAAACACAGGAAGGTCTTCTGTGCCCTGGCCGCTTCCGACCTGGAGACGAATTACGGCCGTCTCGGACGTGTCATGATGCACGTCGGAAGAGGCATCGCCGTCGACCGTTTCGGCAACCCGGTGCGTGGCCTGATCAAGGCGAAGAAGGAAGTCGATAACGGCAATATCATTCTGGTCCATCCGGAAGGAACGAGAAGCCACGACGGTCATCTCGGCGAGTTTAAAGACGGCGCCGCCTACATCGCGATCAAGGCGAACGTTCCGCTTCTGCCCGTCTACATCGAGGGCGGATACCAGGCATGGTCACGTCACATGAAGCGTCCGCAGACATGGGACAAGAAGAACCACAGAAGGAAGCGCATCACGATCCATTTCGGTCAGCCCATGATTCCCGAGAATTTCAATAAAGATGCGCACCAGATGACGGACGCCGTGCTCTCCTGGATGAAAGATATGGAGAAAAAGGACGTAAACCTGCAGTAAGTGTCTTTCTTCAAAATCAGGAGAAGAACGCCAGCTGGATCGCCTTCGGCACGACTTCGTATCGGATCTTATGACCGAAGAAGTCCTCGCCGTCATAGTTTCCCTGCATCTGAAGATTACTGTCTAGCGAAGAGAAGATCCCGCTCGTGGAACGATAGATCGTGAAGCCTTTCTTGCCGATGTGTTTCCCCTTCTTATACTGAAGAAGCCGGGAGAATGCCTTCGACCTCGACATGTTGTCCACCACGCAGATATCCAGAACACCATCTTCGATACTGGCCTGAGGCGCCGGGCAGAATCCGCCGCCGTAGAAGCGGCCGTTGCAGATGCTGACCAGAGAATACGGTACACCCTTCTTCTCGATCATCTCCCCGTTTTCCAATTCGATGGAATAGTCCATCGCATACCGCCAGCCGTTCAGAAGGCAGGAGATGGCTGCCATCGAATAGGCGTTATTCCGGAAGAACAGGCTCTTCGGATGCTTCGCCACGATGGCTTTCGCCTTCGACTGGACCTGCGTATCCAGCCCCATCGATGCGATATTCAGGCTGTACCGGCTCCAGAAAGGAAGATGGTTCCCCATCAGGTCATAGCTGTCGATACGAAGAAGATCGATCGGCTTGATCATCGGCTGCTCGAGCTTACTTAAGATCGAAAGAGGATTCTTATAGATCTCCTTCGGATACACCGTTCTGGCGAAGTCGTTACCGGTACCAAGCGGGATCACCGCCATAGGGGAATTCCGGAAGGCCAGGGCATTGGCGATCTCATGGACCGTGCCGTCGCCGCCGCAGGCGAAGATGATGCACTCGGAACCATACCGGTCCGAGAAGCTGACCGCCAGTTCCTCCGCATGGTTACTATGCTCGGTATAGACGATCTTCGACTTATTACGCAGATCAGAAGGAAGAGCAGCCACTGCCTTCTCCAGGGCTCTCTTCCTCTTCTTATGGATGTTCGAATTGACAATGAAGATATACTGCAACTCTTATTTCCCCGCTTCGTGGATCATGTCCACCACATCACCGATCGTCGTGATCTTCTCGATGTCTTCATCCGGAATACGGATATCGAACTTCGTCTCCAGATCGACCACCAGCTCATAAAGCTGAAGCGAATCCAGCGGCAGTTCATCGAATATCATCGTGTCATAACGGAAACTGTCTTTCGGCATGTCCAGAAGTTCCGAGAGCATGTCCGACAGGGTTCCGAAAATGTCTTCCTTCTCGAAACTTACGGGCGTTTCTGTCTCCGGTGCCTTATTCACTTTATCGTTCTTCTTCGAATCAGCCATCTTATACCTCCGTATCGTCACGGACGATCTTCTTATACTGTTCGCCGTTGCTGTACTTCTTATACTGCTCTTTGACAAACGTATCGATCTCCGAGATCGTATTCGTCAGGATCCGTTTCTCCTCATCGGAAAGCGGATCGAAGATACGCTTGGCCAGTACTCTGTGGAACTTGGAATGCATGCGGTACGCGAGCTTCCCCTGACGGGTGAGGGAGATCCGGACGATCCTTCGGTCCTTCGTATCCCTCTGGCGCTCCACATATTCTTTCTTCACAAGGCGGTCCACGGAAACAGTGAGCGTGCCGACCGTGATCCCCAGGATATTGGCCGTCTCGGTCATCGTCCTTGCATCATACGGTCCGATCGCATTGATCGTGTGAAGTTCTGCGATGGAAAGGTCGGAAAAATAGCCCTTAGACAACGCCATTTCTTCAGTCAGAAGAACATTATCGAATATACTTAACAGGCTCTCCGCGAAATCATTCTCTTTCGGATCCATCTTCTCTATTACTCCTTTCGGCACATAAGAAAATCATACACGAAACCTTCCGAAATGGAAAGTCAATTCGTGAAATCTTCGAACTTACGGATCGGTGTCTCATCGATCGGCAAGATCTTCGGATACTTCCCGGAGAACAGCCCTGTCCGGATGACTCTGGCACTGTCGGCAGTTTCTTTGTCCATCCCGCAGTACAGGGAAAGGCTGCTGAGGATCAGGTCCGGCCGGACATTCTTCTCCGAGCCCGCGCTGGCGAAGAACTCCACCGCATCCGGATCTTCGCCCCCGTCCTTCTTGATCGACAGGAGCAGTGGCCGGATATCGGTCTGCTTCTCTTTCCCCTTCGCGATCTTCGTCACGATCAGGGTCTCCCTCTTCATCGCATCGTTCATCGCTTCCCGGATCCCGGTCGCTTCGAACCGGTACGTCGCCGTCGTCACGATGGACATAATGCTGTCCTTCGGTTCCGGGATCTGCTTCGACCTCAGGATCTGAAGACCTTCCGGAAGGCAACGATTCATCTCCTCGGTAAAAAGCACCGGATCGTAGGGCACTTCGAGTGATACGTCGAGATAGTCGCTTCTCGACTCGATCCCGACACCTAACGGAAGCGCGAAGACCATCATAGGACGGGGGTTATACCCCTGGGAATACAGGATCGGAAGTTCCGCTCTTCTGGCCGCTCTCTCGAAGCAGGTCATCAGGTCCAGATGTCCGAGATAGACCGTCGCACCTTCCCTGCTGAAGCACGCACGCTGGACATACGCCTTCTGGTGCGGCTGCAGGGTCATCATCTTCTCCCGTTCACTCTGCAGCATCTGCTTTCACCTCTCTTTTCGCGAAGCATTCCCCGACACCGAAAGATGCCGCACCACAACCTGAGCAGTGTTCCCGGCAGGAGGGCGTGGTCTTCTCCTCGTGCGCCTTATGGCGCTCGGAAAGCAGGAACTTCTTACTGACACCTACACTTACGTGATCCCACGGAAGCGTCTCCTCCTCGGAGAACTCCCGGGCAAACTCATCGATCGTCATGCCGTGACGGTTCAATATCTCTTCCCAGTCAGAAAGATGGAAGTGATCATCCCAGGCATCGAAGAAATGCCCGGCGCGGTACCCTTCAAGAAGTACCGGTCCGAGTCTTCTGTCGCCTCTGGCCAGTACGACCTCCCACACGGAAGAATCAAAATCATGCCAGGCATAGCGGATATTTCTGCTGCGCATATTATCCTTAAGCAGATGCTGTTTCCGTATCAGCTCTTCCTTCGTATTCTGCGGTTCCCACTGGAACGGAGTAAAGGGCTTCGGAATAAAGAGAGACGTACTGACCGTGATCTCCAGTTTTCTCATCTTTCTTCCCGTCTCGCGCCCCACATCGTAGTAGAGTTTCTCGATCCGTTTCGCCAGATCGGCAATACCGAGCACATCCTCATCCGTCTCTGTCGGAAGGCCGAGCATGAAGTAGAGCTTCACCGTGCTCCAGCCGCCCATGAACGCCAGACGCAGTGCCGAGAAGATATCCTCCTCTTTAATGTTCTTGTTAATCACATCACGAAGCCGCTGCGTGCCCGCCTCCGGTGCGAAGGTCAGGCCGGACTTTCTCGTAGACTGGACCTTCTCCATCAGATCGAGAGAGAAAGAATCCAGACGCAGCGACGGAAGCGAGAGACTCGTGTGGTGTCCCTCAAAGGTAGAGAGAAGATTCTCCGCCAGTTCCGGAAAATGCGTGTAGTCCGAGGTCGCCAGCGAAAGAAGGCCCATCTCATCGTATCCGGTGTTCTTCTCGAGAAGCCTGCCCTGCTCACAGAGAACGTCCACGGACTTCTCTCTAACCGGACGGTAGATAAATCCCGCCTGGCAGAAGCGGCAGCCGCGGATACATCCACGGAAGACTTCGAGGTACGATCTGTCATGTACGACGCGGAGATTCGACACCACAGGTGCCGTCGGATACGTACATGTATCCAGATCGGAGATGATGCGCTTCTTAATGACCGGTTTCACGCCGTCATCGACCGGGCGGACAAGGGCGCCGCCGTGATAGGATACCTCGTACAGGGACGGAACATAGATCCCCTCGATGGCATCGCAGTTCCGAAGTAGTTCCGCTCTCGTCATCGGATGGTCTGTATCCTTCGATTGTTTATATTCATGGATCTTCTCGCAAAGCTCGAGGATCATCTCTTCCCCTTCGCCCATCATGGCGATATCGAAGAAATCCGCCATCGGTTCGACATTATACGCACACGGACCGCCGCAGCAGATAATCGGATCGTCCTCGTCACGGTCTTTAGCAAGAAGCGGGATCTTCCCGAGATCCATCATCTGCAGCACATTGGTATAGCACATCTCATACCCGAGGGTAAACCCGAGGATATCGAAATCACAAAGAGGGGTCTTCGTCTCCTGGGAATAAAGCAAGATATCCTTCTCCCGCAGGATCTTATCCATATCGAACCAGGGAGAGAACGCACGCTCGCATGCGACAAAAGCACTTTCGTTCAGGACGTGGTACAAGATCTGCAGGGCAAGATTACTCATTCCGATCTCATAGATATCGGGGAAGCAGAAGGCAAACCGGACGTAGGAGGTCTTCCCTGTCTTCTCCAGTTCCTCCATCATATCCTCCTTGATCACGGCGTTAAATTCTCCGCCCACATAGCGGGCCGGGCTCTCGACCGACATCAGATCAGATTTACTTAGTGGTGCAGGATATGATTTCATTCGCGATATACACTTCCCCTTGTTCATCGTTTCTCTATATTTTACTGCAAAAACACCGTCATGTCCTATCTTCTGTGGTCTCATCTTCCGAAAACTTGCCAAGAAACGTTCTTTACGTTACGATAGCCCCGAAGGGAGATTGGATTATGATTGGATTTAAGATTACGAACCTGATTACGGATATCCTGGCATTTGTTTACTCATTTCTATTCTGCGGACTCGTCGGAGGCTTTTCTTTCCTGGAGCTTTTCGTCGGGAGCTGGGGCAAAAGAGACGACTTCGTAACCGAATCATTCGTTCTGCTACTCAGTTGCGGACTGATCATCGCACACGGCTTTCTTCTCTTCCTGTTCGGCATCATTTCCTTCGCCGCATGGCGGAAAAAGCCCAAGCCGTATCTCATCTGCCATCTGATCTTCTCGATCAGCGGCATCGTCGGTACGGGACTTCTGTGTCTTCTTTACCACATCAACGCCACAGGATCCGTCGATGTGACGATCCTTGGTGATTTTCTTCTGAAGGGAGAGGTTCTGTTTCTCATCTACGTTGCCTTCTGCGCGCTGGAACTTCTTCTTACATTCCTCTCCCACATCACCCGGCCCCGGAAAGAAATGGCCGGAAGGTAACGAATCACACGCATTAAAAAACTGCCAACAAACAATAGTTTTTTGTTGGCAGTTTTTTATGATCTGCAGATTCTATTCTAGACCTCAAGTTCCGGGCCGAGCGGGTCGCTATCGGTGATAATGTCGACGATTTCAAAGGCGACGATTTCGAATTTCAGAGATTCATATTGTTCCATGGTTTCGTCTTCAGTTACGGATTCTTTGTTTTATATGCCTGCGCGGCAACATGGTAATAATAGATTGCTGCGGCAGCGTCCTGCGCGTTGGTATTGTCCTTGTATGCTTCCGCATCCAGTAAACCTTTCACATACGACAATGCGGAACCCGTTACTGTTGATTCGCCGTTCGTCGTCGTCACAACGACCGTATACGGATCGCCCAGCTTATGCGCACCGATGTTCTTGATCTTCACAAGATACCTGCCGTCTTTTAGTTTTGTTGCTGTTACCGGATCGCCACCGACGGAAACGGTAAAGCTGCCGTCATAATCCGCAACCGGCTCGAAGTACAGATAGACCGCCGTATCGCTGTCCAAAAGCAGACTGTAATTGATTCCTTCAATATCATCACTCATTGTACTCTGAATCCCATAACCAGCTACCGAGGCTTTGACCGTATCAATGTCATATTCGGCCGTATAGAACCTATCCATCTCCGCATACTGATTGTCGCCCGAACCGATCGTCCAGCCGCGCACATCTGAAAGGAACGGTTGTACATAGTGACCGTAGTCGGCCACCGCATGGACCAGGTTGATCGTTTCGGCATCAAATTCGTCCGGATGTGTCTCAGCATATGTATCGAATGACGCGATATACTGCGCTATCGAATACTCCTCGGAAATAGTCAATCCGTCGCCGTAATGGAATGTCGCAGTGATCGTATCCGCCATCTGGATGGAATTCACATAGCAGGTGAAGCCGTAATATGTACTCCCCGCGATCGTCTGCGTCGAATTGTACGGGACCGGATCAGCGGATACTTTGCCCTTTCCGGAAATTTCGAATGTCATATAGCTTGCCGTATAGTCCACACCATCGATTTCCGGAAGATCCAGATAGAAATTCACACCGATCTGTCCGGAGAGCACAAGCGAATGGTACGCAAACATGGGCATCGCCTGATCTGTCATGTAGAACGTGACATAAGACGGAAGCTTCTGATACAGTTTGACGTTATCCTCCTTAAACTTGTTGGTCGTGAAGGAGGACTTGCCCGAACGCAGGCTCAGGTAGTAATAGCCCTCGGTGTCGACCTGATTATCAAGATTATGGTTTTGATACAGCCATGCAAGTGGCGTATCTCCGACGATCAGGAATTCGTCGGAGCCCAAGGTCAGATACAGACCGTTGTAAACGTTCTTAAAAATCCAGCCGTATGTATCATTTCCGGATTCGATCTCGTAGAGGATCGTGTTGACGTCAACGCCGGATGGAACGGTAAGCGTATCCGTGCTACTGTCGATCGTGACCGACTGACTGGTCACGTAGTGATTAAAAGATGTATTTACGGCATCTCCAACGGCATACTCTTCGATGGTGATGACGTACTTGCCGCCGACGGCGAGATCATCGGTCAGCTTATAGATCAAGTCTTCGCCGTTCTCTTCAGTGCGGGTAAACAGCGCGTACAGGGTAGCATTTCCCGTGACGGTATAGTCCGCACCGGGCACGTAGAACACAGGTTCCTCGGTCGTCTCGGTAAATCTCGATTCCACCCAGCCGGAGAACTCGTACCCGTCCGGCATATTGCTGACCGTCGAGGGCAGCGTGATCACGTTTTCAATGTCCGCCGTTTCGCTGCCTTCGCTGTTTCCGACGGCAACAAAGTCTACGGTGCAGCCCTGATCGCCGTTATTCGGCGAATCCGCGGCGACAGTAGCCGGCAGGGTCTGAACAAGCAGAAGCATGGCAAGCAGAATAGACAGAATCGTTTTGAAAGCTTTCATGAATTTCTCCTCTTTTTCGATCGCTGGGTCGTTATCAACATTTCTTTATATTTTATCACACATGATGTCAGTGTCCAAATCTGTATCGCTGATCGTGATTGTTTTCTGAATTCGAATGCCCTCATGGACAGCAGAGGGCGGTCTCAAAGTATTGAGGCCGCCCCCTCTGATTTCACATATAAGCTGACAGAACAGTGCTTTCGCATGGAAATTACTTATTCTTCAGTCTCTTCTCCAGCGCCTTCTTCTCTGCTTCGTAACCCGGCTTACCGAGAAGCGCGAACATGTTCTTCTTATACGCTTCCACACCCGGCTGGTTGAACGGATTTACGGAATTGAGGTAACCGGAAATACCGCAGGCCTTCTCGAAGAAGTAGATCAGCTGGCCGAGCCAGTATTCATTGAGTTCCGGAACGTGGATGATGAGGTTCGGGACCTTACCGTCTACGTGCGCCAGAACAGTACCCTGCATCGCCTTGAGGTTTACCTCGTTCATATCCATACCGGACAGGAAATTGAGGCCATCCAGATTCTCCGGATCATTCGGGATCGTGAAGGAACGGCGGGCCTTGTCGATGACGACAACGGTCTCGAAGAGCATTCTCTTACCATCCTGGATGTACTGGCCCATGGAGTGAAGATCTGTGGTGTTGTCTACGCCGGCCGGGAAAATACCTCTGCCGTCCTTACCTTCGGACTCACCATAGAGCTGCTTCCACCATTCTGTCATGAAGTGGAAAGAAGGCTCATAGTTGACCATGACCTCTGTGGTGTAACCGCGGCGCAGCAGGCAGTTTCTGGCGATGGCATACTTATAGCAGTCATTCTCCATCTCTACCTTCTTAAAGTCACGGGAAGCATCTCTTGCACCGGTCATGAGCTGGCGGATGTCGATGCCGGCAACGGCGATCGGAAGAAGGCCTACAGCGGTCAGAACGGAGAAACGTCCTCCGACGTCATCCGGAACGACGAATGTCTCGTAGCCTTCCTTCGTAGCCAGGCCCTTCAGAGCACCCTTCGCCTTATCTGTTGTCGCATAGATGCGCTGGCGTGCTTCTTCCTTACCGTACTTCTCTTCCATATATGCGCGGATGATACGGAAAGCGATCGCCGGCTCGGTTGTGGTACCGGACTTGGAGATGATGTTAACGGAAACTCTCTTTCCTTCGAGAAGATCCATCAGGTCAGCAAGATAGGTGGCGCTGATGGAGTTACCGCAGAACAGGACCATCGGTGCTTTTCTCACTTTCTTCTGCGCCACATTGGCAAAAGAGTGGGACAGAAGTTCGATCGCCGCACGGGCTCCCAGGTAGGAACCGCCGATGCCGATGACCAGAAGCACATCGGAATCCTTACGGATCTTGGCCGCAGCCTTACGGATGCGGATGAATTCATTCTTATCGTACTTGCTCGGGAGTTCTACCCATCCGAGAAAATCGCTGCCGGGGCCGGTCTTCTTGTGGAGCATGTTATGTGCCACTTCCACCTGCGGCAGCATCTTCTCCATCTCGCCTTCGGCAATAAAAGGCATAATGTTGGAAGTATCAAGACTAATCATAAAAGTTTCTCCTCATTCTCATTTATGTCAGATTTGGTGTCCGGAAACACCGCATATAGTATAGCATGAAAACCTCGTGCGAATTGTCAAAATTGCGATAATTGTGTTCAAATCGCGCTAATATCCGACGAAAAAATAACGCTTTCTGACATTTGTCAAGAAAAAATGAAATCGAAATCGGTTAAGGTCACAGTGCTTTTTCTGAAGAAGAAAATAGCGTATAATGAACTACATCTTTTCACCTAGGAGATTGCCATGGCCAACACGGATCTGCCAAATGCCAAGATCATTATTCTGTTCATCCTGTCGAAGATCAGCGGTATTCCGTCTTCGCAGCTGATGGAGTGCGCGATGGAGTCTCTGTACATGGACTATTTCCTGTATTCCCAGGCGAAGAAGGAACTTCTTGAGCAGCGATTGATGACCGAGGGCGAGCGGAAAGGCGAGCTTCGGAAGGACGCCTCCGGAAGGACCGTTCTCAGCTGTGACATTACGCCCGCCGGCATTGAGATCCTAAATCGGCTCATGCCCTCCGTTCCGGCAGGCATCCGCGCCTACCTCACTTCCGCGTCCCGATCCTGGAAGAAGGAGTCTTCCGAAGATTCCAGCGTCTATGCCGACTATGCACCGAATGACGAAGGCACATGGGTCGTGGACCTGCGCCTCATCGAGAATCACGCGACAACGTTCCAGCTTAAGTGGAATGCCCCTACGGAAGACGCCGCGAAGAGAACCTGCAAGCGCTGGCAGGAAGCCACGGCGGAGACATATCTGGAGATCCTGCGGATCCTTTCAGAGGAGAAATAGAACTATCGATCGATGATTCCTTATCTTCGGTTTACTCTTTCAGCCAGCCTCTCTCGACACCGCGGTCGAGGTTCTTCATGATCCAGGCATACAATTCCGGCATGAACTCTTTGACGATATGTGCGCGCTCTTCCACCTGGGATCTTACCGCGCCACCGTTTCGCCAGGTGTGACCCTCGGTAAGGGTATTGTGAAGAAGCGGCTGCGTACGGTCCAGGCACGCCGCATACTTGGCATCCACGGTCTCCATCGCATCGAATTCTTCCCAGAGGGCACGAAGCTCGGCGCCTTGTTCCGGCGGAAGCTGGGCATAGAGTTTATCCGCTGCAGCCGCCTCGCGCTCGGCCTTAGTCGCATTTCCTTCCACATCATATGCGAAAGTATCGCCGGCATAGATCTCGATGAGATCGTGCACGACCAGCATCTTGATGGCGCGCTCCACATTCGGTTCCTCAATACAATACTCCTTGAAAAGCAGCGCCATCACGGCGATGTGCCAGGAGTGCTCCGCATCGTTCTCATTTCTTATCCCCGAGATCAGCATCGTTCTTCTGTACACACTCGTCATCTTATCGATCTCCGCCGTGAACTTCAGCTGCTGATCAAGTCTCTCATTTCCCGAACTTAAAAAGTCTTCAATACCCATTTTCCAGTCTTCTTCCTCACTTCCTCGAAAGAAGCACTTTCGCCGTTTCCGCAACGCCACGGTGCTTCAGTTTCCTCGGTTCAAACCTGATTATATTATACACGAACTGCATGACGAGTCCTGCCCCAAATGTACTGATCAGTGTGCCGATCCCGACAGGCCCTCCAAGCAGAAAGCCCCCGAGTAAAACCACCGCCCAAAGAAGCACTTCCACCACCCCGATCGGGATCTTCGGAAGTCTTTTTCCGAGGCCAACCAGAAGCGCATCTCTTGGCCCGCAGCACTGCTCGGCTTTCATGTAGATCCACATGCCGAGCGCCATGAACACAAATCCGAAAAGCATGATAGCGATCCCGAGCCAGGTATTCGTATTCTCCGGAAGAGGATTCAGATACGTGAAAGCCTGGACGAAGTTCCCCGTAAGAAGCGCGTCGATGATCGTGCCGAAGCCGATCTTTTCCTTGAGAAGGATATCGATCAGCAGCACCGTCACTGCAATGATCGTCATGGAGATGCCGTAGTTAAATGGCGTGTGCTTCGCAATGCCCATACCGAGGCAGTCCCACGGCGCCAGACCGATGTTGGCATAGATCGTCAGGTGCACGCCGAAGGAAAAGACAAGAAGGCCCAGGACGATACGGATCCATCCCAGGATGATCTCTCTTCGTGTATTCTTCTCTGATGGTGCCATGCGTGTGGGTCCTTTCTTTTTTTCCGCATCTCGCAGAAACCTTGTTTCCTATATCATCACGGCGAAAAAGCTTCCCCTATCATACCAGAACGCAACTGAAGTTTCATCGCGCATTCACCCGGAAAGCAGGAAGAAGTACTATTTCGAAAATGGAAAGTCTGCTTTTCCAATCTTTGCAACATTTTCCATGTCTTTCTCGTCAATTGTGTATGAAGCGAAAACGAAGACTCACTTTCCGCGTCTAAGAAAGGATGAGAATAAAGATGAGAGCGACAACGGGAACGAAAAGAATAAATAGAAGAACAGTCGCGGCAGGCATGCTCCTGTGCCTCTGCGCAACATTCTTCAGTGGATGCCTCAGCGGGCAGGAGCGCAAGGATCAGGAGAAATGGGTCAAAGAGCTCAACAAGACTTTCGAGGACGATCAATTCGAATACACCGGAGCCGGTTCGGGCACACCGTTCGGCGCCAATTCGAATGTAGCTATCGCCAGATCAAAAGAGTTCCCGGATGAAAAGATCATCGTACGAAACAACGACGGAGAACTGCAGACGAACTACAACTACATCCGCTATCAGAAAGAAGCGGAAGATTATTTGACGGAGTATTTTGACGGCATTTTCGAGTGTGACGATTACGAAGTCGAGTACAAACCGGTGAATGCATACACACCGGTCGAGGATATTTCCGAAAGAGAATTTGTCGAAGAGTATGTGCATCTCAATCAAACCCGAGTGACCCTTTATAAAGAAGACGGCAGTTTCCCTTCTGAAGAAGAAATGGCGGAGATCTTAGTCAGTATCGTAAAAGACCGTGACGAAGTCTGCTCCATCACGATCTACTGCTGTACAGAGGAAACCGCGACGGAAGACCGCTCGAAGGACTGCGTATGCTTCTATACTCTGGCCATGAATAAGAAAGACACGATCAGTTCCATAAGTGTCGCAAGTAACGGCGGCAAAGAAAGACACAACATCCGTGAGCAAGTCCAGCTTCAGGATACTGTCTGAAGCCGGAGTGCCCTTTCACACTTCACTTCTTCCCCGTAATGTAATACACAGCCAGCGCCGTTCTATGCGACAATCCTTCTTTTGCGAGGATCGAGGTAATGTAGTTCTTCACAGTCCCCTCAGAGATGAAGAGCTTACTCGCGATCTCTTTATTCGAAAGGCCGTCGGCGACAGCGCGCACGATCTCGAGTTCACGCTCCGTATACCCGCTCTCGTCGAAACCTTTTCCCGCGGTCGCAGTCGCCGCCGATTTACTGATCGATTCGAGGAGGCTCTCTTCCATGACACCGGTCCCGTTATAGACGGACTTGATCATCTGCTTGAGATGTTCCGGAGTATGGTTCTTGATGAGATAGCCCTTCGCCCCGTTTCCCAGTGCTTTTCGAACGAGATCGTCGTCATCGAAGGTCGTCAGGATCAGGACTTTGCCGAGATCCTTCTTCACGATCTCCGCCGTCGCCTCGATCCCGTCCATCTCCGGCATCTGAATATCCATGAGAAATACATCCGGCTTATTCTTCTCGGCGATCTCGATGGCTTCCCTGCCGTTTCGGGCACAGCCCAGGACCTCGAATTCGTCATCGACATCGAGGATGATCTTCATGCCGTCTCTTACAAAATCACTGTCGTCTGCGATGATGACCTTTATCTTCTCCATCTTCGTTCCTCCTGTCTCCTTCGCGCACGCGCTTCAGATCGGCAGCAGCATCGTCACGGTAAAGCCGGCCGCACTCTCGAAAGAGATGGTGCCGTTCACTTCCCGGACCCGCTGGCGCATACCGGATATGCCCATGCCGTCCTTCACTTCCGTACAACCGACCCCGTCGTCGCTGATACTGACGCGGACCCGCTGCGCCATCACCACGAGCCGGATATCGATACGGCTGCATTTACTGTATTTCATAGAATTGGATACCGCTTCAAAAGCATTATCCAGGATCACTTCCCATATCTTATCCGGGATCTGCGCCGTCTCTCCCTCTGTCGTAAGATCCGTCTGCACACCCTTCCCGTTACAGTCTTCACAGAGTTTATACAGCTGCAGCATCGCCAGCTGCCGCTTCTCCGGACGCTCTTTCCGAAGGATCACACGTATCTCATCCATCCCACCGCGCAGCTGGTCGATCACGGCCTGGATCATCGTCTCCGACTTTTCCGGATCCTTCTTCAGAAGGACTTTCGCCGCCTCCAGCTGATACACCGAACCGTTGATGTTATGCCCGAGCTTATCGTGGAGCGTCTGTGACAGTGAAGCACGCTGCTCGAGGATCTGGTTCTCCGCCAAGATCATACTTCTTCTCTGCTCCATCTTCGCCGCATATTCCTGCTGCTGCATATCCCGCTTGAGGTTCTGCTCGTTGATGGTATCTTCCATCATCTGCTTCCTGTAGGAACGGATGACGTAATTGTGCTGAAGATAGACGATGGCCGTAAGGGATACCGCGATCAGACGCGTCACGATATTGACCTGCCCCGGCAGAACGAATCCCACGACCGGGAGCAGATAGATCCTCGCATCCAGCCTCTCAAAGAGCGACAGAAAATCGTAGACGACGATGAATCCCAGGAGCATAAATCCCGTCTCGTGAAGCACCATCAGCGCTGCGAAGAATCCGGCAGAAACAGCTATGCATACGAACTTATACTTCTTCGGAACGATCTCGAAGAGCGCCATCGACGCAAGGTACATCGCCGCCAGAAGAAGCGTCCACGCCGTTATCGGCCCGTCCTTAGGTCTCTCGACAAACCCATACGCGCCGAAGGCAACTATCAGAAAGATTCTCACCAGCACGAAATAATGATTCTTCAACCGTTCCAAAAGATTCTCCCCGTCATTTCATCTTTACATCACCATGATAGCACATATTCTTATACATTCCGCTTCGAATCGATTATAATAAAAGAGTAAAAAAACGCGTGTTTAGATAAGCTACAAAGTAGCCATACGAGGTGTCACATGAAATCGAAACAATTCTTTGCAGGTATACTTATCTCCTCCTTTCTTCTTACGGCCGCATCCGGCTGCATGGAGAAATCGAAACCGATAACTGATATCGCGACGATCGAGCAGAAATCAAGCGGAACCGCCATATACGAACTTGCTTCCGGCAACAGTTCTAAAACAGACGAAGAGGAACGAAAGAGAGCCTACTCCGAGTTTTCTGTCGGTCTGATCCGGCACTGTGCAGAAAATGCCGGGGACAAAAACTTCCTGGTCTCTTCCGACTCCGTGCTTCTCGCGCTGGAGATGACGGCGGCCGGAGCGGACGGAGAAACACTCGACCAGATGCTCGGCACGCTTGTTCCCGGCGTGGCGAAAGAAGATGCCTTCCTCTTCGCCGTCGACCGGATGGATCAGCTCAAGAGCGATCAACTAAAGATCGCCAACTCCGTCTGGCTCAACGACAATAAGAAAGTCGCCTTTTACAGCAGCTATCTGGACTATGTAAAAGAGCATTTCGATGCACAGATCGAAGCCGTCCCCTTTACGAACAGCGGGATCAACACGATCAATTCCTGGGTGCATGACAAGACGGACGGCATGATCGACAAATTAGTAAAAGAACTGTCACCCGACAGCGTGATGGTCCTGGTCAATGCACTCGCATTTGACGCGAAGTGGAAGAAGCCCTTCGAAGAGGAAAACATCGAAGATATGACTTTCCATTGCTTAGACGGAAGCAAAGAGGATTGCCGGTTCCTCTGCGGGGAGAAAGATGTTGTCTATCTTCATAACGAGAAATCCACCGGTTTCTATAAGCTTTACGAAGGCGGGAAATACGCCTTCATGGTGATGCTCCCGGGTGCACCCGAGCCAGATATCCTAACTAGTCTCGATGACTTGTCCGAACCCTCCCCGAAGGACAGCGAAGACGACTATTTCACATACGATATCAACGCTTTCGTGGCCGATATGACGGCGAAAGACTATTGGCAGTTCTGGAACAGCGCCAACCAGGATAATGTGGAATACGCCTTTCCCGAGTTTACGAGTGAGTACGATACTTCCCTGAGGGACATTCTTATCGACATGGGCATGGCGGATGCCTTCGATCCGGCGAAAGCAAACTTCAGCAACATGAGTAACCTCACACCTCTTAACATCGCGGATGTGATCCACAAGACAAGGATCGAAGTGACGGCCGAGGGTACGAAGGCCGCGGCCGCCACCGGCGTAGTCATGGAGCATAACGCAGTCATCATGAACAGAGAAGTGATCTGCGACCGTCCTTTCGCGTATGCGATCGTCGACGTGGAGACCGGCCTTCCGATCTTCTTCGGAACCGTCACACATGTCAAGTAACCAGTCCGAAGAAGACTCACTCCTCACCATTCCGGACCTTGATCCCCACCCCGCCCAGGCTCAGCGCCAGAACGAGGTATGCGAGCGTCACACATAACAGCACGAGGTACGCTTTGTTGTCGCCGACGAAGATCATCTCCGTCGCGTCCAGGAACCACTTCTGCGGCATCAGCGAGGACAGGGCCTTAATGAGGCGGGACGTCGCATCCATCGGGAAGAAGGTTCCTGCCAGAAGCGAGGACATCGAGAACAGCGCAAAGGCCGCAATATTGGCATTCATCACATCGCCGAGGATGACACCGATCACGAGGCTGATGGCACTGAAGATCAGACCCAGAAGGAACATCATCAGGAGGAACTTCACTCTTCCGATACCGAACTTATCGGTGTCGATCACGAACGAGCAAGCTCCGAGAACGACGGTCATCAGGAAGGTCGCGATCGCGCTGATGATGAACTTCGATGCAAAGTATGTAAACGAAGACATGCCCGTCAGGCGAAGCCGCATAAGAACTTTGTCATGCTCGTCTTTGATCACCGTGTGGGCGATGAAGATCCCGCAGAATACATATCCCAGCGTCATGAATGCGATCGCGTATCCGATCGCGGTCTTTCTATTCTCCTGCTCCAGCGTAAGCTTTCTGGAAGAGCCTTCCGAAAGCTCGACGATTTCTTTCTCCGGCATACTTTGAAGCTTCTGGTTAAGAAGGCGGACCGCCTCCGGGACCGTCCCGTCCGAGACTGTCTCTGTGATCAGGGCCAGTTCTTTGCGCAAGGAATATTCGAACATCTCGATACGTCCGTCTTCGGAAAGAACATAGAGGGTCAGCGCCTCGTCTTCTTTCCCTTCCGAGAGAAGCGCGTCGAAGTTACTGTTGATATAGAGCGCCGCGCCCATGCGGTCGAATTCGCCGTCGGACTTGATCTTCTCATCCGCTTCGGCCTGATCCATATCCGGCACCTTCGCCCTCACGATGGAGAAAGCTCCTGTCCGAGCAAGTTTATTCAGCATGTATTCGGAAAGCTCACTTCCGCAGGCGTCATAGACCTTCACGACAAACTGGCCCCCGCTGCTGTAGTACGCTGCTTTCTCATCTGCGTCATCCAGTTCGGAGATTCTATGCTCCGCCAGCCTGGATAGAGAGATCGAGTTCATCTGATGAGCGTTCAGAACGAACGTGGCAAGAATCGGAACGATCAGCATGAAGAACCAGAAGCTCTTATTCCGGAACAGTAATTTAAGACTCGATGTGATCAGTGTTCTCATGCTCTTCCCCTCCTTCTGATCGTGTCTGCGGCAACCGAGATCAACGAACATACGACGATGATGCCGGCGCAGTACAGGATCGCACTTGGAAAATAATCCGTCCTTCCGGACGCGGCCTGCTCGACCATCGCACGGTTACAGTGATAGATCGGCGAGAGCAGCTTCATATACTCCGGATGAGACGAGAACATGTAGGTCTCGAAACTTCCGCCGAAGAACCCCGCGATCCAGACCAGCGAGAAGGTCAGGATGACCGTGATGATCATGTTGTCCGTGATGCTCTGGAACATCAGTCCCAGCGCAGAGGACGCCGCGGTCATAACGAGGAACAGCACTCCTGCATAGAGAAGATTGCCCCAATTGGCGCCGAAACAGATCGAGTTGAGGAGTGCCGCGATGGCTGTTCCGAAGAAGACGACGATCGCAAGGGGCACGAATCTTCCCAGGTAAAGCTGTAGATCGTTCAGTGCCGATACAGTATATCTTCTGCGGATACCGTATTTCTTCTCACTCGTCAGAATACCCGATGCGCAGATGATCGCGCACCAAGCGTAGTAGAGGACGAATACGATCCCGTAGTAATCCGTGGAATCCACAGCCTTCAGGAAGGACGGGTGCTCGATATGGAGCTTGATGTTCTCAACAGAACCCATCCCGGCATAGGTCATCTCGTCGCAGAAGACAGACATGAAGTATTCGAGGGCGGCTCCCTGCGTCGGCTTCTCCGACACGCGGTAGATCTTGTAGCCTCCGCTTTCAAACTTCACAAATCCCGACAGTTCATTCTTCGAGATCATCTCTTCCGGCTCCTCGGTGTCAAACCGGGTGAAGGTGATCTCCGCCTGTTCACCCGAGATCTTCAGCGCCTCTTCGGCAGATTCCCAGATGCTGCCTGCTTCGATCGAATATCCGCAGTGCATCTCCCCACGCTCTTTATAGTTTTCCATCAGATCGGAAAAAGCACTGATCAGCACAGCGGATACGATTACCGGGCAGATCGTAAACAGAAGTACATTGACCCAGCTCCTGCCCATGAGCTTGGCATTATTCTTAATTAAATACCGTATCATGATCAGATATCCCTCAGTTTCTTTCCAGTAAGTGTCAGGAAGACTTCCTCCAGCGTGATGGAAGATGTGTCCTCGACGACAAGTTTCTTCAGTTCTTCAGACGTTCCGGTGGCGATGATCTTCCCGTTGTCCATGATGGCGATCCTTGTGCAGATCGCTTCGACTTCCTCCATGTAATGGGAAGTGTAGATGACCGTCGCACCGTTTCTGTTCGACTTCTTGATCCGCTCCAGAATGAAGTTTCTCGACTGCGGATCGATACCGACCGTCGGCTCGTCGAAGATCAGAAGATCCGGGTGATGCCCGATCGCACAGGCGATATTGAGTCTGCGCTTCATACCGCCGCTGAAGGTCTTCGCATAATCGTTTCTCCGATCGAGGAGCCCGACATACTCGAGAGACTCATCGATCCTCTCCTTCAGTTCTTTTCCCTTAATACCATAAAGAGAAGTAAACAGCTCGACATTCTCCCAGGCCTTCAGCCTTCCGTGGATCGCGAGATCCTGCGGGATATAGCCGAGATGCCGGCTCAGTTCCTTCTTGTTTTTCCGGAAATCCTTTCCCAGAAATTCCACCGAACCCAGTGTCGGGCGCACGATGTTGCAGATCATGTTCATCGTGGTGGATTTTCCTGCGCCATTCGGTCCGAGAAGGCCGAAGATCTCGCCCTTTTGGATCTCGATATTGAGATTGTCCACGACTACTTTGTTTCCATACTTCTTCGTCAGATCCGTAAGTTTCAGAATCGTTTCCATAAGAATCACTCCGTTAGAAATTGATGTGTTTTTCCGTGGAGGCAGGAGGAGAGTACGGCGGAGGAACTTATGGTCTTGCCGTATCCCGCCTTCCACTGTTAACAGAATATCAATTGTGAATCTATGACTGAAGTGAAAAAAGCCACGATTTCCAACATGACGAAAGTCACATTCTCACTTCACGTGAAAAAAGCGCCCTCGCCGGGCGCTTCCTTCTTACACTTTCTTCAGAACGATCTCCACGACGAATCCTCCGCCGTCCCTGTTCCTCACCTCAAGTCCGCCGCCCATGCGCTCCATGAACACCGACGCCAGATAAAGGCCCAGACCGGAGCCATCCTTCCCGGACGCCACCGAGCCCCGGTAGAACTTCGTCGTCAGAAGCGAGATCTCCTCTTCCGGCACACCCGGACCTCTGTCCATAAAGAGGATGTGCATCTCCAGCTCATCCGACACGAACTCGATCTCCAGCGGCGTGCCCGCATACTTGAAGGAATTCCCGGCAATATTATCGATGACCTGCTCGAGCCGGAGCGTATCCACGAGGATCAGACACTCGGGCACTTCATTTCTTGTCTCGACGGTCCCGTAGAAACGCAGTTCGGAGATCATGTCGGCAAGGATCATCGACGATTCCTCCGTCGGCTCCACCTTCAGTTCCTCCAGTTCCTCCAGCGTCGCCTTAAACATATTATCGATCAGCTTATCGACCGAGTTCGCCTTCGCCTTAATGACCTCCACCTTCTCCAGCACATCCGGATCCTTATACTTGATCTCCATTACTTCGCAGGTCGCCTTAATGGTCGCCACCGGCGTCTTAATGTCGTGGGACAGTTCCGCCACCAGCTCCTTCTTACTCCGGTTCGCCTCGTTCTCTCGGTCGGAGGCCTTCTTCAGCTCCTCACGCATGCGGTCGAAGGACTCGGTAAAAGCACCGAAATAATTGTGTTTCTGCATCTTAAGCGGCACATTGAGATTGCCCTTCGACACATGCTCGGCAAACACCTTCAGTTCCGAGAACGGCCGCACGTACAGATACCACACCACGCCTAAGACCGACAATCCCAGCACCAGCGCCAGAAGGGTCATCAGCGCAAGATCCGTCTTCTCCCGATCCTTCCGAAGCTTATATTCGTCCTGCCTCGCCTGAAATGCGATCTTCCCTTCGATTTCTCCATCCACCGCATAGTCGAAGACCGAGTATCCGTTCCGGATATACATATTATTCTCGGATTCATAGCTGTTCTCCGAACGAAGGACGATACGGCAGTCATAGCGCTTCTCCAGCTCCTCCGGTGTCTTCCCGGTCTGAAGGTCCTTCGAGATATCGTACACCTTCTCATTGAGTTCCAGCATATCGATCTCGTACACCTCCGTGCTGTCGATCCGCCTGAGGAAGACAAATGCACTTAGGAACACGATCAGAATATAGAATACAGCGATCACACGTAACTTCATGACGGGATCTCCAGCTTATAGCCCGTTCCCCAGATCGTCTTGATCCACTTCGGGTGGTTCGGGTCCTCTTCGATCTTCTCGCGAAGCCTGCGGATATGGACATTCAGCGTGCCGTCGCTGTAGAACGCATCGCCCCACACTTGAAGGAAGAGCTGCTCTTTCGTCACGATGGTATTCTTATGAGCGTAAAGGCAGGAAAGCAGCGCGAACTCCTTGGCCTTCAGCGCGATCTCTTTCCCTTCCACGCGGCAGCTCATGGTCGGTTCGTCGATGGCAAAAGCACTGTTGCCGTCTGTTTCTTCGCCCTTCCTGGCCTTGTCTCGTACCGCGGCGAGCCGCTTAAGCTGCACTTTCACCTTCGCCAGGAGTACCGATAAAGTATAGGGTTTCTTCACATAATCATCCCCGCCGATATTCAGCGCCACCAGCACGTCATCGTCACTTTGGCGCGCACTGATAAACAGGATCGGTGTATCGTATTTCTCGCGAAGCGTCTTACACAGCGCAAATCCGCTCTCATTTCCTAAGTTAATGTCGAGAAGAAAGACATCCGCTGTATTCTCCTCAAGGAAACGAAGGCAGTCCTTCGCCGTCTCCACACATGCACAGGATACTTCGAACATCTCGAAGTATTCCTGCGTCATCTTCGACAGCTCCACCTCATCATCGATGATCAGACAGTTATAGTGCATCTTACCACTTGACTCCTTTACTCTTCTTCACATCCTGAAGGAACCTAAGAAGCCCCGGCACCTTCTCCAGAGAAGGATCACCCGGCATCTCAGACAGGATCCGTTCAAGACCTGTATCTCCCAGTTTCACCGTTTTATTCCCTCCGTGATAATCGCTTCCGGCGGTCACATACAGATCCATCTCTTCCGCGACCTCCAGGGCATACCGTATCATGTCCCCGTCGAAGCCGGAGTAGAAACCCTCGATACCCGAAAGCCCGTAAGACTTCAGTCTTCCGACCCGGTCCCGTATATCCGTAAAGGGGATGGTCTGGCTGCCGCTTCCGAAGAAAGGATGGGCCAGCACCGGGATCCCTCCGGCTCCCAGGATCCCCTCGATGGCATCTTTCGGATCAACATAGGCCTCTTTTCTCGGCATCTTATTGATATACTCCAGGATCGCCTCTTCCTTCGTCTTCGCATATCCGTACTTCACCATGAGATTTCCGATATGCGGTTTCCCCGGATTATCCAGGGAAAGAAGGGCATCCGTTTCTTCCTTCGGGAACGTAAATCCGAAGGCATCCGAAAGAAACGCGAGCCTTCTTCTTACCGTGTCCATGCGGAAAGCATGCCCCTGTTCCACGACGCGCCGGATCGATTCCCCTTCCGGATCATACCCGTATCCCAGGATATGGTATTTTCCTTCTTCATCCTTACAGGAGAACTCCACGCCCGAGATAAACACCGGATCCTCATCCAGAAGAAGTGTCGGGATGACCGATGCACAGTCGATGGAATCATGGTCCGACACCGAGAACACTTCGATCCCGGCCGCCCGAACATTCCTGACGATCTCCTCCGGCCGGTCCGTCCCGTCCGAAACAGTCGTATGCATATGAAGATCTATTCTTACCATCTCTACTTATCCTCTATTCTTCCCGGACCGGATCTACTCCCGGCATCAGAATTTCTTCTTCATGGTGAAGACGTTCTTTCCATCCTTATATTCATAGGATACTTCATCCATCGTCTTTTTCGTGATAAATATCCCGAGTCCGCCGATTTCCCGATCTTCCGCCGCCAGCGAAACATCCGGATCCTCCCGTGAAAGCGGGTCATAGGGTTTCCCCTGATCGAGGAACGTGATCACCGCACACTTCGGATCCTGCTCCACACGCACCCGGACCGTTGCTTCTCCTGTATCGGGCGCATAGGCATAGCTTGCAATATTGACGAAGATCTCTTCCACCGCGACCCCGATCTGCATCATCTCTTTCGGCGGACAGTCCGCTGCTTCGAGATACTGCTCGATGAACGACTGCACCTTCGGAAGATTCCCGGCTTCCGCCTCCACGGTCAGTTCCTCCCCGCCCGTTATTTCCGCATCCTTGGAGATCTCTTCCGTTTTCATCTTCGCCTCCATCTCCGGTTCCTTCCCGGCAAGTTCCTGCGGACCGTCATACCTAAGACACAGCATCGTGATATCGTCGAACTGCGCGGCCCCGTTGGCAAACTCATCGATCTTTCCCCGTACAAAAGCATCGATTTTGGATGGGTCTTCCGTATCCGACTGATTGAGGATCTTCACCATCTGTTCTGTTCCGAGTAGATGCTGCTCGAGATCGGAAGCCTCCGGCACACCGTCCGTATAGACATAGAGAATGTCCCCCTTCTGAAGGGTCACTTCCCCTTTCCGGAACGGGATCCCCTCGATGGCACCAAGCGGCGGCGAATGCTTCTCTTTACGAAGTGCGAATGCCTCCCCCTTGTGTTTCAGGGCCGGGTACTCATGGCCCGCATTGGCATAGACCAGTTTCCCGGACGAGATCGTCAGGATACCGAGCCACACCGTCACGAACATCTCGAGGTTATTATTCTCACAGATCTGCGTATTGACACGCTCCAGGATCTCCGACGGATCCATATCCATCTTCGCGATGGTCTGCGTCTTAATGAGCGTCTTACTGACCATCATGAAGAGCGAAGCCGGGATGCCCTTGCCGGACACATCCGCGATCACCATCGCCAGATGGTCGTCATCGATCAGGAAGAAGTCGTAGAAGTCGCCGCCCACTTCTTTCGCCGGATCCATCAGCGCATGAATATCGAATTCTTTTCTATCCGGATAAGGCGGGAACTTTCTCGGCAGCATGGCCTCCTGGATCGCACTGGCCAGATGAAGCTCATTCTCCGCCACATTCTGTTCGCGGGACTGCACGACGTTCAGCACGCAGTACATCAGCATCAGCACCATCATGATCACCGCCGAAGACAGCGAGATCCCGTAGGTCAGGACCGTAACCACGCCCATCGCCATCGGTACCACCGCATACGAAAAGAGTGCGATGATCTGGAATCTCTGGAACCGCTTTCTCGCGATGATCACCAGAAGGAGCGTCATCCCGAGCATCAGGTACGCGTAGATCAGCGGGATCGAGAACAATTCCGCGCGCTGGTAATTCCCTGCTTCATCAACAGAGAAATAGTAGCCGAACCAGACATTTCCGACGATCGACAGGACTGTCACGACAAGCCCGGTCAGAAAGATCTTATTCCACTTATCCACCCGCTCCTTACGTGTATTCAGGAAGGTAACGACATATCTCCAGAAGGAGTAGGCCATCAGCGGCGTGGTCCCGTAATAGACCGTGTTGGTGATCAGATTCGGGATCCGCAGGTAATTCTTCCCGTCCACGAGCCAGGCATATTCATCGGCGAAAGCGGCGACGAAGCACGTCCCGATCAGCATCAGGAATGCCTTCAGGTTCTCCTCATCCCACTGGGTGTCACTTCCGCAGCACAGATACAGCACCAGGCCCAGACACATACCGAAGATGTCGGCCGTAATGCTGATCACACGGTTACTCGGAAGGGACGCCGGATCGCTGATGATGAACGACACCACGGCAAGGACCACCGTGAGTACGAGAAACATCGCCAGCAGCAAGGCGTGCACCCGGAACTGCCTCGAATGAATAAGCACTTTCATATTTATTCGATCGTAAGGATATCCGAGAACCCGGTCACCTCGAAGATCTCCATCAGGGAAGATCCGACGTGGATCAGTTTCATGGATCCTTTCTTGCTCATATTCTTATGTGCCGACAGAAGGACTCGAAGCCCGGCAGAAGAGATATAGTCGAGTTTCTCCAGGTCGAGGACCAGTTCTTCGGTCTCTTCCGCAGACGATGTAAGATCCTTCTCCAGGTCCGGCGCAGTAATGGTATCGAGCCGTCCGGACAGGAAATAGGTAAGCTTCTTCCCGTCCTTCTTCTTATTCATATCAAGCATGTTTTCCCCTCCTCAAATGATGCGGTAATTACGTCAATCATTACTATTATACTCGAAAATGAACTACGTATTAAGAGAATAATAGCAATTGCCCACGTGTAAGAAACAGTTAAGGATTGCACAAGATTTGCGTAAAGCATTCCTTCGGAAAGAGTTCTACACTAACATTGTAAGATTCGAAAAAACACACAAGACATAAAACGAAGGAGATAATCGAAAATGCAGACTAAAATCCACGTCAAAGATACGACAGCACAGCAAAAGGATGTAAGATCTCTTCCCACACAGGAGACCATCCTCACCGCCAGAGATCTCTGCAAGACTTTCAGTAACGAATCGGTTCAGCAGCATGTTCTGAAGAACCTGAACCTCCAGATCAGGAAAGGCGATTTCACCGTAATCATGGGCGATTCCGGCGCCGGCAAATCCACGCTTCTTTACGCTCTTTCCGGCATGGACCGTCCGAGCCTCGGCTCCATCTCCTATGGTACCGAAGAGATCTCCAAGTACAATAACGACAAGCTGGCCCGTTTCAGAAGAGAACACTGCGGATTCGTTTTCCAGCAGAACTACCTGAACGACACCATGAGCGTTCTCGATAACATCATGGTCAGCGGCCTTCTCAAGCACAAGGATCGCAGAGCACTGGCCGAGAAAGCGAAGAAGCTTCTTTCTCAGGTGGGCATCGCGGAAGTCAGCTTCAGCAAGTTCCCGAACCAGCTAAGCGGCGGTGAGCAGCAGCGCGTCGCCCTCGTCAGATCCGTCATCAACGACCCGGAAGTGCTCTTCGCAGATGAGCCGACGGGCGCCCTGAACTCGCAGAACACCCAGGCCGTTCTCGACGTCCTCACGGAAATGAACGACCGCGGTCAGAGCATCGTCATGGTCACCCACACCATCGCCGCCGCCGAGCGCGGCAACCGCATCCTCTATCTCCGTGACGGTGTGATCTGCGATGAGATCGAACTTCAGCCGTACAATGGTCCGGACAAAGAGCGTCACAGCGCCATTCGCGCATTCCTTTCGAACATGGGGTGGTAAGAAATGTATTCGTTATTCTTTATTGCTAAAAATAATCTCAAGAAGCACAAGGGCGAAGTGGTGATCCTTTTTACACTGATTTTCCTGGCCGCGACCCTTCTCTTCTCCAGCCTTTCGCTTCTTCTGTCCGGCCAGAACATCATCAACGAGTGTAAGGATACCTATCACACATCCGATATTCTGATCTTTCAGAACGCACCTATGAATATAGTTTCAGACACTCCTGAAGACATCATGGATTATTCAAAAGAGTTTCAAGAAACGATCGCCGCTCTTCCCGGCACGAAACTCTGCGAATCCGTTCCAATCGTGGAATGGCCGGCAGATTACTATTATGGAAGCCAGACCGAAGAAGACAGTCGTTCCTACGAATTCTTTATTCAAGATAGTTCCAAACCGACGTATCTCAATTCCTATCCGGAAGAGTATATTGATCTCAAAGACAACGAGATCGTGCTTCCGTACCATTTGTCCTCTTCTGTCAAGAAAGGAGATGCATTCCATATCTCCGCCAACGGCATGAGTTTTGATTTCATCGTCAAGGGTTATATGGAGAATCTGTATTTTGCCACGACCATGAACATTTCCGGCTTCCCCGCTCTCGTCAGCCCGAACATTTTTCAGGAAATTTCTGAAAATGTAGATCCGAGCATGTGTGGTTCCTTCGTGTACTGCACGGTCGAAGACGGTGTTGACCTCACGGATTACGAGCTGTCTGTGAAGCGTGCCTTCCCGGAAGCGGCTCCGACTTCAATCAAGGTCGACATCATGGAAATGGGCACGATGGTCTTATCCGGTATGGCTTCGGCAATCATTCTCCTCTTCACCATCGTTTTAGTGGGACTGGCTATCATCATCATGCACTTCTCCATTAAGAATTTTATCGAGATGAACATCCAGAATATCGGTCTTCTTCAGGCAAACGGCTATACAGCCCGGGCACTGCGCTGGTCCTGTATCATGGAAGAAATGCTGATCTGCGGACTTGCCACCATTCTTGCCATCGTTGTCGGCCTCTTCTTAAGCCCGGTTCTGAGTTCTCTTCAGGGCATGCTCATGGGCCTTACCGGTTTCTCCGGCGTATGTATTCCGGCTCTTCTTTCCACACTGATCGGCATCCCGCTTCTGGTCTTTCTCGGCACTCTTCTGGCTTCCAGAAGCTACAAGAAGCTCACCGTTCTGGAAGCACTCCGTTCCGGAATGTCCAACCACAACTTCAAGAAGAACCACTTCGCGCTGGACAAATCTTCCATGCCGCTGGATCTGGCGCTGTCCGGCAAGAACATCTTCGGCCGCCCGAAGAAGAGCCTCTTCATCATCCTGATCATTGCTCTTCTGACATTCTCCAGCTGCCTGGGCTTCACGCTCTTCGAGAATTTCGCCATGGATCAGACCGCCATGCTGAAACTGGTCGGCTTCGAAGTTTCTGAAGTACAGATCACCGCAAATGGCGACGAGGCCCTTCTTTCTGACCTAAAGAATGACCCGAAAGTCGAACGCGTGGTTACAAGCAGTACTCTGAGCAGCATCGAATTCACGCATCTGGAGAATACCCGTTCCATCGGTGTCGACACCTTCGATGATCTCAGTAAACTTGAGTACGAGTACCTTCTGGAAGGACACCTGCCGGAGAACGAAAACGAGATCGTTCTGACATTTATCGAAGCGAAAAATCTTGATGCCAAAATCGGTGATGTGGTGGATGTCAAGACCACCAACAATTCCGGAACCGTTCCCTTTACCATCTGTGGGATCGACCAGAAGATCAACAACATGGGAAACAGGGCTCTGGTCAGCGAAGAAGGTGCGAAGCGGATCAAGCCGGATTATAAGTTCGGTTCCATCATGATCTACCTGAAAGATAAGACACAGGCAAAGGCCTATATGAAGGAACTGGCCGAGAGGTATCCGAAGAATAATATTATGCTGGTCGATGATCTCATCGGGTCCACGATGCGGACCATCACGACCACCATGGTGGCGATCTGTGCCATCTTCGTCAGCCTTACGTGCTTCGTCGTCATCCTGACCGAGATCCTCCTGACCCGCTCCCAGATCATCCGTGAACGTTCCGAACTTGGCGTCAGCAAAGCCCTCGGTTACACGTCCGGCGAACTGGTCAGAAGAATGATCATGAGTAACCTTCCGCTGGTCGTCATCGGTGTACTCGCCGGTATCGTCCTGCATCTCCTTCTTGCAGACCGATTCATGCTTCTGGGACTGGGACTGTTCGGGATCAAGCAGACCAACCTGTCGACGAACCCGCTGTGGTTCCTGCTGACCATGGTGATCATCGTCGCCTGCGCCCTGATCACAAGCTTCCTGAACTCCCGCTCCATCAGTAAGCTCGAGCCGGTACGGATCCTGAAGGACGAGTGATCCCGGCCGCGCAGGAGATCGAAACATAACCTCCTAACACGAAAGGGGCTGCCTCAACACAATGAGGCATCCCCTTTTCGCTTCTTCTTTCGAAGAACGGAAAAGGCGGCCTAACGATTATCCGTAAGACCGCCTTTTCTGGTGGGTAGTAATGGACTCGAACCATCGACCCCTTGCATGTCAAGCAAGTACTCTAACCAGCTGAGCTAACCACCCATTCATGTGACTATAAGAGTTTACAGGAAGTCCGGAAAGAAATCAAGGGGAAACCGGAAACTCATCCCGGATTTTTCTTTTCTTCCCGGAAAGCCCGTCATTTCAAGCCGGGTCTGAGATTTTACGAAAAACGAACAAAAAAATCGTCCCGAACCTATTGCGCTGGTCAGGAAGTAGAGTTATAATTCATCTTACCCTCAGGAGGAAAAGTCCTTCTTATCGGGCTTCACAACTGAATACGGTTTGTATAGAGTGAATCGGAAGTGCCTGTCCAATTTGATCGATACATCGAAGCGCATCGATAGATGTGCACAAGTGTGCGGCGGACAGAACTTCCTATTTTTTTACTAAAGGAGGTGTGAACGACATGAGTAAGACAACTGAATACGGATTCGACACGATCAACAGACATACGTTGAATCTCCCGATCTATGGACTCGTAAGAGCCGTTGGCCCTTATCCTTCCGGGATCTTCATCGTTCACATCCCTATATCAGGACGTTTGCAGTGTTAGCGTATTGACGCGACACCTATATCCGTTTCTCGCAACCGTCCGGATTTCTCGAATAATCGGACGGTTTTTCTATCCTTTTCGGTTATCCGGGATCCCAGATCCACCGAGTCGCGGAACGAAGTGGGAGGCAGGCACTCTCCTTCTTCTTTCCGTCTTGGATAAATGGCCGTCACATCCCAGACGGCTGAATCTCTGAAAGGCGGGTACGGTCCGTACAGGTGTACGGGCCCCGCCTCGTCAGAAGATCTCTTCGCCATCTTCATGGCCGGGAAAGTAAATAGGAGGAAAAGACTTAGCATGATAGAAAATGTGGAATTTTCTTCGGAAGAAGAAATCAAACGTGAGCTTTCGAAAGCCGACGGCACAAGCAGCGGTCCGGTGCTTTTCATGGACTGGGAAACAGGCGAACCCTACGTCAGCGGCTCCGAGTCGAACGCGATCTTTCTCGGGGTGACCGGCTGCGGGAAGACCCGTCGCGGTACGATCCCCATGACCATGTCCATGATCCAGGCTGAAGAGTCTTTCCTGTCTGTGGATCCGAAGGGGGACATCTTCGCCTCCACCTATGGCCTCGCTAAGCAGCGCGGTTACTATATCAAGGTATTCGATTTCCGCGATCTGACCCGAAGCGACGGCTTCGATCTCTTCGGTTATGCGTACGAGAACTACAAAAGCTCGAACCCTTCTGATAAGCAGATGGGGATCGAGACATTAAGAAATATTGCCGACTGCATCTACGGTGACAGCGAGCGTATCCACGCCCAGCGTGACCCCTTCTGGGACAGCTCGGCCAAGTCCTTCTTCACCGCCGTGATGTATATGCTCTTCGAGTACGGTACGCCGGATCACATCCACCCGGACGGACTGATTAAGATCGCGAGTGATCTCTTCGCGCGTCTCGGTCCCATCCGCTACCTGGACAAGATGTGCGAGCTTTTCCCGAATGCGCCTTTTACACGTCTTCTGGGCAACGTGCGCTCTGCCCCGACGGATACGCTGGGCTCCATCAAGAGCTGTTTCTTCGAGCCTCTGAACACCTTCATGACAAGCACGGCCATCACCGAGCTGATGAGCGACGCCTCTTTTAAGATGTCCGAGCTCGACGGCAAGAAGAAGGTCGCCATCTATATCATCCTTCCGGACGAGAACAAGAACTACTCGACTCTGGCGTCGATCATCCTGGCCCAGATCGTCTCCCACCACATCCGTATCGCCCATACGAAGTACGACGGACGTCTCCCGCGCCGCATGAACGTGGTGATCGAGGAACTCGGGAACATCGGAGGCTCTCTTCCGATGCTCGACTGCCTGATGACCGCCGGACGCTCGCGCAACATCCGCACGTTCTTCGTCATCCAGTCCTTCTCCCAGCTGGATACGCTCTATGGAAGAAGCAAAGCCAGTACGATCCTGGCCAATGCGGATACGCTTATCGCCTACCGTACGAATGAGCTGAACACTCTTCGCGAGCTCTCCTCGAAATGCGGTCTGAAGGTGGACAACGATGCGGATACCGTGGAACCTCTGGTCACGCCGACACAGCTGGGGTCTCTGAATAACGGCGAGGTCCTCGTCCTGAAGAGCGGACGGCTGAAATATATCACGCAGCTTCCGGATTTTACCGAGATCATCACCTTGAAGGATCTTCCCAAGGCGGTACATGTCCCCGAACGCGGGGCGATCAAGAAGACGAGACCAGCTCTGCATCCTTTCGTCGCGGAAGTGATGAACAGGAACATGGAAGCTGAGGAAAAAAAGAAGAACGTAAAGGCAGATGAAATAATCAAAGAGATCCAGGACACCATCAACTCTCTCGGCCTGAAGGACGATGAGGAGGAAGAGAAGGCTCCGGCTCCGAAGCACTGGGCATACACGCCTTGGGAGCACGACCCTGACCTGTTTAAACCCATCTACGAGGAACATGTCACTCCATCCGAGCAGATCCGCAAGTATAAGTATGCCCAGATGCTCGCCACAGCGTTAAAGATGGCAGCGGACAAGAGGGCGGAGGAAGAACGCATGCGGAAGGACGTCGCCGGGAAGATCGCCCATGCGATGCATCAGGTCGCGGATGCGAAAGCCGCAGAAGAAGCTTCGGCAGAAAAGCCTCCGGAGAAGAGGAAGCGCGGCCGCCCGAAGAAGGCCGTCACAGCAGAAGCTGCAGCAGAAACTTCGGCATCTGCGCCGCCCGAGAAGAAGAAGCGCGGCCGCCCGAAGAAGGTCGCCACAGCAGAAGCTGCAGCAGAAACTTCGGCATCTGCCCCGCCCGAGAAGAAGAAGCGCGGCCGCCCGAGAAAGACGGCAATCTCTGAAGTACCGAAGGAGACTTCTTCGGGTCCTTCAGACAAGGCCGCCGGATACAGCGTCATCATCGACATCTCGGACACGCCGGAGAAAGAACACTACGATCTGTTCCGGATGTGCATCCGCCACAGCGTCAGATCCAGCGCTTCGCTTCCGAGTCTCCTCGAAAACTCGAAGCTCGTCTCCTTCTTCAAGGATTACGAGAGCGCCAGAGCCTTCTCGAAGCTGATCCGCGCACGATTCACAGGCATCCGCAACGTGACGATCGAGGTGACCAGACGCGCATCTTAATACACATAACACCAGAGGCCACAGACCGGCATAGAGATTCGTTTTGGCGATTAGTCTAGACGAGGGCCGCCGAGTCGGCGTCCATGCATCCAATTCGGGAGTGTGCTCGGAATTCTCGAGCGAATTCCGAGACTCCGAACCCGTCCTATTGAGGAGCTCAATAGAACGTTTCGGACAAACACCATCAGGTATGACCGGTCTGTGGCCTCTATTTCTTTATACTTGGAGAACTACACGTATGAAACCTTCGCTTCCCTATATGGATTCACTCTACAGTTTCACACATCAGTATCACCGCTTCATGCGAAACAGCTTACGAAGCGACGATATCTTCTACACTGCGGGAAGGATCAAGACCATCCTGGACAATGTTGCACCTTACTATAAGAAGCACAGCATTCCCAAGCGCAACAGTAAAGAGAAGCGTATCGTTTTCGAGGTTTCCCCGGATCTGCGTCTTCTCCAGAAATTCATTAAGGTAACGATCCTCGATCCATTGGACCGGGAATACACGGCCGACTATGCTTTTGCCTATCGGAAAGGACGCTCCGCGAGAGACAACGCGCAGGTGCATGCCGGATGCCGCTATATGCTGAAGCTGGACATCCGCCACTTCTTCGAGAGCATCCGCAAGAGCCTGGTCTACTCCATGCTTAAGAAGCACACCCACTATAACCGTGCGATCCTGGGCACGCTGACGCGTCTTCTGTGCTATAACGGTGCGCTCTGCCAGGGAGCCTGCACTTCGCCGCAGATCGCCAATCTGGTCCTTTCCGACTTCGACAACATCATTTCGATCTTCTGCCTGAACTCCGGTATTGCATACTCGCGCTACTGTGACGACATGACGTTCTCCAGTCCCCTTCCCTTCGACGTGGAACTGCTGAAGAACACGGTCGCGCTTCTTCTTTCCTCGTATCATTTCGAACTGAACGTGAAGAAGACACGTTATCTCGGTCCCGGCCAGCGCCGCGAAGTCACAGGCGCCGTGGTCAACGACCGGGTACGTGCGAAGCGTGTCTACCGCCAGAAGCTCCGTCAGGAACTCTACTACGTCTGTAAATACGGCGTGGAAGAACATCTCGAGAAGACACGTCCGGAGTGGTACCGGTCTCCCTGCTCGAATGCGGATATCCGTCACTATCTGTTCTCTCTTCGAGGCCGCATCAGCTATGCGAAGATGCTCTGGCCCGAGGACCCCTTCAACACATGGGCCATCGGGCATTTCAAGGAGGCGGTCCTGCACGAATGCCGTTCTTTCTCTACGACGACGATCCGCGGTCTGATCCCGCTTCTCGACAATGACGACAGAGATCTCTTCTACTCGATGCTCACCGAGATGAACGGCAGGAAACGCGCCTGCCCCAGATCGTCGGGTACGAGGTCCGCTTCGAAAGGGGGGATCACGGAAGGGACCGATCCCCTTCTTCCTTACGGCGTTCCTGTGGAAGACGATACGACACGTCTCCCCTTCGATGTAATGGGGTTCGACGAACCACCGATATCGCTCTTCGAGCTTATGCAAGAAAGAGTTCATGAGATATGTGGTCCGAATCCGGACCCATCCCCGTAAGGTTACTCTTTCGTTCCGAGGTACTTATAGTCCTTGCCTTCGATGGTAGCCTTTACGGTCTGCTCATCCCAGTCGCCCCCATCCGTGATGTCGACCACGCACGTGTTGCTGGTGTGATCCGGTGCCGCACAGGTAATAAACGGCAGAGCCTCCAGTGCTTGCTTCACGGAGGCCTCACAGTGGCCACACATCATGCCTTCGATAATTAGTACTTTCTTCATTTTTGCACTCCCTTTCTCCGTTTCCGGATTTGATACGGTTTCAGATGTCTTTTCGGAATCGGCCTGCGGTGTTTTCATCGCCGTTTCCGAAGCTGCACCGGGCTTCGGAAGCGGGAGGGCCGCAGGTCCTCTTCCTTTTATCGCTTTATCATGCGAGCTGTCCCGCATGGAATAAAGGTTCAGTCTCAGGGCATTCATGCACACGGTAAAACTCGAGATGCTCATGGCTGCCGCGCCGATCATCGGGTTCATCTTCCAGGACAGGATCCCGGCCGCGACCGGGATGCAGATGATGTTATAGAAGAACGCCCAGAAGAGGTTCTCATGGATGTTCCGTAGTGTCTTTCTGCTCAGGCGGATCGCTGCGGCCACATCCGTCAGGCGGCTGTTCATGAGGACCACGTCGGCGCTGTCGATGGCGACATCCGTGCCGGCACCGATGGCGATCCCTATATCGGCAGTCGTCAGCGCAGGCGCATCGTTGATCCCATCGCCGACCATGATTACTTTCCCTTCTTTCTGAAGGTCTTTCACCACGTCGGCTTTCCCGTCCGGGAGGACGCCGGCCACGACATAATCCACGCCGGCTTTCTTCGCGATGGCGTCTGCCGTGCGCGGATTATCTCCGGTCAGCATGACTACCGAAAGTCCCAGATTCCGCATCTGCCGGATGCCCTCTTCTGAGTCCTCCTTCATGCTGTCCGCCACCGTGATGATGCCCAGAAGTTTGCCGTCTTCTTCGAACAGAAGCGGCGTCTGCCCGGCTTCTGTCGCGGCTCTTTCCTTCGCTTCCAGTTCTTCCGGAATGCCGGTGAATGCACGTATGTAACGGCTACTTCCGCCGCGGACGGTTCTTCCGTCTATCCGTGCCGATAGTCCATGACCCGCCTGGATGGAGAAGTCCTCTGCTTCGGGCACCTGCGTTCTTCCGGTCTTTGTCCCGTTCAGTTCTTTTCTCTCGTATTCTTCTACGATGGCGCGTGCCAGCGGATGTTCGCTCTTTATTTCCAATGCATATGCCAGAAGAAGCAGTTCTTCTTCCGTCACGCCTTCGTTCGGCAGGATCCCCGTCACGCGGGGCTGACCGGACGTGATGGTCCCCGTCTTATCCAGCACCGCGATCGATGCTTTTCCCGTCTGTTCCAAGGACTCACTCGTCTTGAACAGCACACCGTTTCTCGCGCCCAGTCCGTTTCCCACCATGATGGCTACCGGGGTCGCCAGCCCCAGTGCGCAGGGGCAGGAGATCACGAGGACGGAGATCCCGCGGGCCAGTGCGAAGCTTGCTTCTTTTCCGGTAAGGAGCCAGATGACGGTCACGAGAAGCGCGATGCCGATGACGGTCGGTACGAAGATCCCCGAGACTCGGTCCGCGATGCGCGCGATCGGGGCTTTCGTCGCCGCGGCGTCGGATACCATGCGGATGATCTGCGACAGTGTCGTGTCTTCGCCCACGCGGGTGGCGCGGCAGCGCAGGTAACCGGAGCGGTTGATCGTGGCGGCGCTGACTTTCTCGCCGGCGCTCTTATCGACCGGGATCGATTCGCCTGTGAGCGCCGACTCATCGACTGCGCTCTGCCCGTCGACGACCACGCCGTCCACCGGGATGCTCTCTCCGGGTTTCACGGCGAAAAGATCGCCGACCTGCACATCTTCGATCGGAACGACGAACTCGGTGAGCGCCGGTTCCGTTGCTGCATCGTTCTGTGCATCTGCTCCGTCGGCATGTGCATGCTCTTCCGAAGTGATGGCGCACGCATCCGTGCCACAGGCTTCTGCCGGACGCAGGACGCGCGCAGTCTTCGGCGAAAGCTTCATCAGCGAACGCAGCGCATCCGTCGTACGGCCCTTACTCTTCGACTCCAGTGCTTTTCCCACCGTAATGAGGGCGGGGATCATGGCCGCCGACTCGAAGTAGAGCTGGCCGTGATACAGGTCGTGCAGCTCGGCATTGGCGGCGCCGTTCGTGATCATGCCGCACATCCGGAAGAACACGACGAGGCTCCAAAGGAACGACACGCCGGAGCCCAGTGCCACGAGGGTGTCCATGTTCGGCGCGCCGTGGAGGAGCGAGCGGATGCCGCTGTCGAAGAATTTCCTGTTGATGATCATGACCGTCAGGGCCAGGAGCATCTGAAGGAGCGTCAGGCCGAGGTGGTTGTGATCGAAGTACGATGGCAGCGGGAATCCCCACATGTTGTGTCCCATGGAAATGTACATCAGGATAAGAAGGAACCCGGCCGACAGGATCAGGCGGCGGATGAGCTTCGGGGTCTCGGTATCTTTCAGCACAGCCTCTTCAGCTTCTGCTTCTGCCGACGAAGCCCGGGCCGGATGCGGTGAAGAAGTGTCCGGACCGGACATGGTCTTCTGTGCCGGTTTTCCGGATTTTCCGGTCTTGAGAGACGCGCCGTACCCGGCCTTCACGACCGCTTCGATCACGGCGCGGCTGTCCGCGTCCCCTTCCACTCCCATGGAGTTGGTAAGAAGGCTCACGGCCACGCCGGTCACACCCGGCACCTTGCTGACCGCCTTCTCCACGCGCGCCTGACACGCCGCGCAACTCATGCCCGTCACTTCATACTGTTTCATTCATTCCTGCTTTCTAACC
>JAEEGL013933577.1_pt1 | contig 88816 bp, 53 predicted proteins | sample 9134231 | NCBI WGS metagenome assembly JAEEGL01 (sample SAMN16246548, study PRJNA631951) | gut metagenome | biome: gut microbiome; feature: rumen; material: fiber-attached | host: Bos | place: Iran: Karaj | collected 2018-10 | reverse complement strand
TAGTTCCACGCATTTATCGGTCATTTCGGAATCATGGGCTTGCGGGCGGTCATGCCCGCCCCTACATTTTATAATCAAAACGCGCATGCGTTTTCCGACATTATTCATCATTCATCGTTCATCATTCATTGAGCGCAGCGACAAATTCCAATTTGTCACCCAAATTCTCCCCGCGCATATGATAGACCGAACAACGTGAACACGGAGGGGTTATCGTATGCCAAGGGAAAATATCGTAAACGAAGGGGTTTCTTTCTTTTTAGGCGCCAATACGCCGCAGGGGTTTTACTCGCTGTTTGACGAGCTTGTTTCTCCCCGGGCGGGCTGGCGCCTGTTTATCGTAAAGGGCGGGCCGGGCACCGGCAAGAGTACGCTGATGAAGCGCGTGGCGGCGGAAGCGGACAAACGGGGGCTGTACTGCGAACGGATCTGGTGCTCGTCGGACCCCAGATCGCTGGACGGCGTGATCATCCCCTCGCTGCGTGTCAGCATCGCGGACGGCACCTCGCCCCACGTGCTGGAGCCGAAATACCCGGGCGTGTGCGAGACCATTGTGGATCTCGGCGCGTTCCGCAACGACCGCAAACTGCGCGAACACCGGGAAGAAATACTGCGCCTTACGGATGAAAACAAAGAGAAGCACGCCCAGTGCACGCGATTCTTACACGCCGCCGGGTGCGCCGCGGCGGATCTGGCGAAGATCGCCGCCGACGCACTGGAGCTGGAGAAATTAGAACGCTTCGTCGACCACCTGAGCGCCCGCAGCTTCGGCATTGGGGCAGGGGATGCAGGGAAGCCGCAGCGCCGCTTTTTGAGCGCCCTCACCCCCGAGGGGATATGGACGTTTTACGAAACGGCGGAGGCGCTCTGCGAAAAAAAGATCGTTCTGCACGACGAGATCGGCCTCGCTTCGTCGATGCTCGTGGAATCCCTTGCCGCCAACGCGGCGGAGAACGGCTGCCGGGTGATACGCTGCCCCTGCCCGCTGGCGCCGGACGCCAAAACCGAGCATCTGCTGCTGCCGGAGCTGACGCTCGGCGTGTTCACCTCCAACCGCCGCCACCCCTTTAAGGGCGACAACGCCGCGAACGTGCAGTGCAGCCGCTTCCTTTCAAAAAACGAGATGGGCATGCACAAGAACCGCCTGCGCTTCACCGCCCGCGCCCGGGACGAAATGCTCGCCGAAGCGCTGGTGCGCCTGAGGGAGGCAAAGGAGCTCCACGACGAACTGGAACGGTATTACGTTGACGCGATGGACTTCGCCGCAGTGCAGAACTATGCGGAAAAACTGCTTCGTGAGATCTTTGAAGAGGCATAAAAAAAAGCGGCGAAAGCCGCTTTTTTAATTCGGAATTAGAATTTTATCATCTTCTGTATCTTGCTCCGCCGAGGCCGAGGATCAGCATAAAGAAGGGCGGGAACAGCATCAGCCCGACGCCGAACAGCAGCCCCTTGCCGAAAGACCGTGCCAGACGGAAGCTGAACGCAATATAGTAAAACACGTTTATTACAGGTATCAGAAACAGCAGCGCCTTGAGGCCGGAGGTGTCGCCGATCTGCACCAGCGTGTAGATGTTGAGAATGGGCACCAGCGAGCGCCAGCCGGCCCTGTGGGCTTTTTTGAACAGCACCCACATGCCGATGATGCTGAGCACGGCGAAAAGCGTTGAAATGAAGCCGCCCTCCGGCGTAAACAGAAAGCTGCCCCAAAGTTCTTTGAAGGATTCAAGTATGGAATCAAACACGGTTTATTTCTCCTTTCATTGCGAAGATTCGGAAGGTTAAATTGGAGTTTAGCGAGATGTTTATATTATCCGAAAAAGTGCCTCTGGTAGAATAGCATTTCACTATGATAAAGCGCAGGAGGTTCCTGTTTATTTGTAGGGGCGGGCATGACCGCCCGAAGAAAACCATCCATTACAGTTTACCTTATGTAAGCGCATAGTGTGTTTTATCGCATACATCAGGCTTAGTGGTATAAAAAGCTTGCGGGCGGTCATGCCCGCCCCTACAATCAAATTGAAAGCTTTTCCGCTTTCAGAAATGTTTGCTTCTTTTCTGTCATTCCTTTATTAAACATCTCGATAAACTGAAATTTACTGTTCCTCCGGTTTTGTCGCCGCGCGCAGAAGGGCGTCCCGCTCGTTCGGCAGCGTACCGTCGGAGGCCTGTTCCAGCAGCGCTTCCAGAATGCGGCCGACGTCCTTTCCGGTGACGCCCAGCGCGGCGAGGTCCGCGCCGCCGATGCGCAGGTCCGCAAGGCGGGTGGGCAGAGTCTGGGGCTCGGCGCAGACGCCGTTCAGCGCGTCCGCCGGGCGGCCCAGCGCCTCCCTGAAGCGCAGCAGCTGAAGGCACCGCGCTTCGCCGTGTTCGCCCAGTGTTCTGCGCGCCTGCCCGGGGGTGGAAATGAGCGTATCGCACCGTTCGGCCAGAAAGCAGACGCAGGCGCGGAATTTATTGTCCGTTTTCAGATCGCGGCAGGTTTTGTCCGCGGCCTCCTGCCCCGCGGGGCGCAGCAGCGCGGCAAAGGAAAGCACCGGATCCCGCAGCTTGCCCGCGGCCCGGGCGGCTTCTTCGTATGCGGCGGGGGAGAGGCTGCAGAGCGCCGGAAGGCATATTTCGATCACCGGGCGGAAGCGGAGCAGGATATCTGCCGCACTTTCGCCTGCCAGCAGTTTTTTGAGCTCCACAAAGATGCGTTCGGCGGAGATGTGCTTTAGGTTATCCGCGCTTTTCATCACCGCGGCGGCGGTGGCGGGCTCGATCTCAAAGCCCAATACGGCGGCAAACCGCAACGCGCGCAGGATGCGCAATGCGTCTTCCCCGAAGCGCAGGTCCGGGTCGCCCACGCAGCGGATCAGCCGGTTTTTCAGGTCTTCCCGCCCGCCGAACAGGTCGGTAAGGCCCGTTTCGGGGGAATAGGCCATGGCGTTCACGGTGAAATCGCGGCGAGAGAGATCCTCTTCCAGAGAAGAAGTGAACCGCACGCTGTCAGGCCGCCGCAGGTCGGTATAGCCGCCGTCGATACGAAAGCTCGTGATCTCCACGTTGTGCCCGTCCAGCACCACGGTAACGGTGCCGTGCTTCATGCCGGTTTCGATCACCCTGTAACCCGCAAAGCAGGCTTCGGTAATTTCCGGCGGCACGTTCACGGTGAGGTCGTAATCGTTTACGTCGCGGCCCAGAAGCGCGTCGCGCACGCAGCCGCCCACGGCGTAGCCCTGTGCGTCGTGTTCCTTCAGTATTCGCAGTGCCGTTTGAATGTAAGGCGGCAGGTACATGGGAACGTCCTTTCATGGAGAGCAGTGCCGGGCTATGCCCGACAGCGATATGAATTCCTGCCGGAATTCGCGATATATCCCTGTGGGATGCGAGATACCTCCGGCGCGATATGTCCCTTCGGGACGAGAACAGGAATTCATATCATATCGCACGGAAACGTTAGTGAACGTATATCGCATTTGCGCAGCAAATATATCGCGTTGCGCAGCAACATATCGCCGTGGTGGGTCTGTGAGCCGCCACGCTTTATAATTGTTTCTGTGCGTTTTGAGTGTTGAGTTGTTTGTTATCCGAATTTCCGTTTTGCAAAATCGCACCTTCTGCACAGGTTTTCCGTGGCTTTACCCTGCGAAAAGCCCTCTTTGATGCGCTTCGCGAGTTCACTGTTTAAAATTTCCTCTACGCTGTCCGTCAGCAGGTTGCCCAGCCGCAGAGAACCGTCCGCGTCGAGGCAGCAGGGTACGGCGGTGCCGTCGCACAGTACGCCCAGCTGATCCCTGAGCGCCATGCAGAAGCGGGGCGGGGTTTCGTCCGCGCCGGGGTCCGGCCAGCCGAAGCGGTCCGCAAGGTCGAGATACATCCGTTCGCCCAGCGCAAAGCCGTTTCCGGCGGGAACGGGTTCCGCCCCGAGGTGCGCGCAGAGTATTTTTATCATCAGACCGTTCAGCGTGTTTTCACCGCCGCCGTTCCAGAGCTTGAACACGTTGATCACGCCGTTTTTCGCGCTTTGCATAGCGAACCGCACAATGGAGTTCAGGTACTGTTCGGCGGAGATACGCATGGCGTTGGCTTCGTAGGCGTGCAGCGAATAGCAGATCTTATACAGGCACCCGCATTCGTTCAGCGTTTCTGCGGCGGCGTCCAGCAGAACGCCGTTGGTGACAATGGTCACTTTAAATCCGAGGTTTTTACATATCGAAAGGATCTCTTTCAGCTGCGGGTGCAGCAGCGGCTCGCCCAGCAGGTGCAGGTAGATATATTCGGTATAGGGGCGCAGCTTTTCTGCGATCACGGCGAAATCTTCCGGCGGCAGAAAGCGGGGCTCGCGCACCGTACCGCGGCAGAAGCTGCAGCTGAGGTTACAGACGTTCGTGATTTCCACGTAAGCTTTTTTCAGCACGGCGCTCACCTCTTTCACGAACAAATCATATCAAAAACTGCGTAAAAAGTCAATTTGTTGTTTACGGCAATTACCGCTTGAAGATACCGTAAATCTGTGGTATACTGAAATAAATATTTTGCAAAAGGAGGGATCGCGGTGAAAAAGATACTATGTGTTATTCTGGCGCTCGCCGCGGTCCTCTGCGCCCTTACGGGCTGCGGAAACAGCACGGAGAAGACCGAATATCCCCTCACCGTAAACGGGACCCCGCTGGACGGCGAGATCTTCCGCTATTATCTGGATATCGCCTTCGGGGACGCCTCTGTCTCCAGCAAGGAGGCGCGCATCCGTTACGCCACCGAGCAGTGCATCCGCTACGTGGCGGTGAATTCGGCCTTCGCCTCCCGCGGGCTGGCGCTCACCGACGCCCAGACGGCCGAGACCTCCGAGCGAGGCAATGCCCTGTGGAACATCTTCGGCGAACACTATACGAAGGTGGGCGTATCGAAGCAGACCTTTATGAAGCTGCAGACGAGCCAGTCCTTCACCGAGCAGCTGCGGCACGCGCTTTACGATACGGGCGGGGCCGCCCCGCTGCCGGACGACGAGCTGAAAACCTGGTTCGCAGCCGCCTACGCCGCGTTCAAGGTGGTGCGCAGCACCGTGTACGGCGCCGACGTTTACGGGAACCGGGTGCCCTTCACCGAAGAGCAGCTTGCCGCCGTGCGCGAGAAGTATAACGCCGCCGCGGACGTCATCAACAAGGGGGCGGGGGCGGATTACGCCTTCGCAACGCTCATCAGCACCGGCACGGTGGCGGTGCAGCAGTCCATGGTCACCGAGGTGATCGCCGACGGCGACCCCTATTATCCCGCCGGGTTCTACGGCGCCGTGCGCAGCGTGGAAGAGGGCAAGGCCGCCGTGTTTTTGTTTGAGGACGAGATCTTTCTGGTTTACCGGGTGGATATCCTCGCGGACGGCGATCTGTTCAAGCGGTACCGCGATACCTGCCTCATCGCGGTGAGCGAGCCCTATCTGCAGAACGAGATCAACACCATGTGCAACGGGTATTCGAGCGTACGCAATACCTCTGCCGTACAGAGCTGCTACGAGCAGGTGCGTCAGGGAAGAAAATAAACGGAAAAAGAGAGATATAAAAGGAGGACCATCATGAGCGAATTCAAGTTTTTTCTGATCACCGACACCCACTATTTCGCCGAGAAGCTCGGCTGCCGGGGCGACGCCTACAAGGAATTCATGAAATACGAGCAGAAGTGCTTCGCCGAGACCCAGAAGATCAACGAGGCGGCCTTCCGCTTTCTGAACGATACCGATCTGGCAGATACGGTGCTGATCGCGGGCGACCTTTCCTTCAACGGCGAAAAGGAGAGCCACCTGGGCTTCATTGAACTGCTGAAGGACCTGAAAGCCCACGGCAAGCGGATCTTCGTGATCACTGCCGGGCACGACTTCAACGACCATCCCTTCGCCTTCGACGAGACCGGCCGGCTGGAGCCGGAGGGCACGAAGCGCGAGGAACTGTTTGACCTTTACTACGAATACGGCTTTTCGGACGCCATCGCCGTGGACAAAGAGAACCTCTCTTACGTGGCGCAGCTCGCCCCCGGCCTGCGGCTGCTGGCCCTGAACAACGACGGCGACTGCAAGAAAAACCACACCTACACCGCGCGGCAGATCGAATGGATCTTAAAACAGACGAAGCAGGCGCGGGAAGACGGCGAAACCATGATCGCGATGAGCCACTATCCGCTGCTGCCGGGCGTGCCGCTGTTCGGCCTGCTGGGCGGCGAGGTGGTGATGAAGAACGCCGATTATATCACTACGCTTTTGGCGGACGAGGGCGTGCACCTGTGCTTCACCGGTCATATGCACAATCAGGCGGTAAACAAGAAGGTCACCGAAAAGGGCAACCTGTTTTACGACGTGTGCACCGGTTCGCTGATCGGCTGCCCCGCCTCGATGCGGCTGGTCACCATTACGGACAACTACATGGTGGAGCTTGAGACCCTGCCCGTGCCGGATTTCGACTGGGATCTGGAGGGGCTCACCAAGGACGAATACTTCAAGCGCCAGTTCGATATGATGATCGATACCTACCTCACCTCGATGCGCGACGACCCCGCCCGTTTCCTCGGCAAGCTCGGCATGAAGGAAGCGCCAGAGGGCGTACAAAACGTGGTGGAGAAGGTGGGCAGGTACCTCAACGGCGTTACCGTGGGCAAGCTCTGCAGGACCGTGGGCGTGAAAAGCCCCGAAGAGATCCGGGATATGCTTTTTGTGGACCTCGCCCGGGAGCTGGTGCGCAACTGCTTTACCGGCAACGCGCCCTACGTTTACGGCACGCCGGAGTATACGGCCATCATGGGCGTGATCGGCAGATTCGCGAAATTCATAAAGATCAACATCAACGGAAAATCCTTTGAGTTCCTTCCGATGGTAGAAAAAACCATAGGCAAATACGGTATTCCTGACGACAATGCAAAATTTGCCCTGCGGTAAGAACGGAGAAATGATATGAAGATTGTAATACTTGACGGGTATTCCGCGAATCCCGGGGACCTGAGCTGGGATTTTCTGCAGAAATACGGCGAGGTGACGGTGTACGACCGCACCTCCGGCGATGCGCTTGTTGTTGAACGCGCGCGCGGCGCTGAGATCGTGATCATCAACAAAACCGTGATCTCCCGCGCTGCCGTGGAACAGCTCCCCGACCTGCGGCTGATCGCGGTGCTCGCCACGGGCTACAACGTGGTGGACGTGGCGGCCTGCACCGAGCACGGCGTGGCGGTGGCCAACGTGCCCGAGTATTCCGGCGCCAGCGTGGCGCAGCAGACCTTCGCCTTTATTCTGGAATACTGCAACCGCGTGGCGCAGCATTCGGCAAGCGTATTGGCGGGGGATTGGGTGAACTGCCCCGATTTCAGCTACATGGTGGCGCCCCTTGCCGAACTGGGCGGCAAAACCATGGGCGTGGTAGGCTACGGCGATATCGGCAGAAGGGTAGCGAAGATCGCCCTTGCCTTCGGCATGCGGGTGCTCGTGCATACCGCGCACCCGGAAAAATACCCGGATGCGCCGGTGGAATTCTGCGGGCTGGATGAGATGCTGCCGCAGTGCGACTTTTTATCGCTCCACGCGCCGATGACGCCCGAAACGGCGGGGCTCGTGAACAGGGCCTTTATCGAAAAAATGAAGCCCGGCGCTTTCCTCGTGAACAACGCCCGCGGGCAGGAGATCGTGGAGCAGGACGTGGCCGACGCCCTGAACAGCGGTAAACTCGGCGGCTTCGGCGCTGACGTGCTTTCCACCGAACCGCCGAAGGCGGATAACCCGATCCTCACGGCGAAGAACGTGTTTTTAACGCCCCATATCGCGTGGTCGCCCTACGAGACCCGCGTGCGGCTGCTGGACGTTCTGGACCGGAATATCGGCGCGTTTCTTGCGGGAACGCCTCAGAATATTGTAAACCGGTGAATTTTTTTACCGGAAAACGTTTTTATTTACCGGCGGAATTTAGTGAAACAACCAAAAATTATTTCCGCCGGTTAAAATTTTAACAAATTGCTTGCAATGCGCGCGGTTTCCTGTATAATATACGATGAAAAAATAAAGTTTAATAAACGGAGGAAAAAAACATGTCTGTTAAAGTTGCTATCAACGGTTTCGGCCGCATCGGCCGTCTTGCGTTCCGCCAGATGTTCGGCGCGGAAGGCTACGAGATCGTTGCCATCAACGATCTTACCAAGCCCTCGATGCTCGCCCATCTTCTCAAGTACGATACCGCCCAGAAGGGTTACTGCGGCGTGATCGGCGAGAACCTGCACACCGTTTCTGCTGACGACGAAGCCAACACCATCACCGTGGACGGCAAGACCCTCAAGATCTATGCCATGGCCAACGCCGCCGAACTGCCCTGGGGCGAACTCGGCGTAGACGTAGTGCTTGAGTGCACCGGTTTCTACTGCACCAAAGAGAAGAGCATGGCGCACATCAACGCCGGCGCCAAAAAGGTGGTTATCTCCGCTCCCGCGGGCAGCGATCTCAAGACCATCGTTTACAGCGTGAACGAAAAGACCCTCACCGCTGACGATCAGATCATCTCCGCCGCGTCCTGCACCACCAACTGCCTTGCTCCCATGGCCAAGGCCCTCAATGATTACGCTCCCATCCAGGGCGGCATCATGACCACCGTTCACGCCTACACCGGCGACCAGATGATCCTGGACGGCCCGCACCGCAAGGGCGACCTTCGCCGTGCCCGCGCAGGCGCTTCCAACATCGTTCCCAACTCCACCGGCGCTGCCAAGGCGATCGGCCTCGTGATCCCCGAGCTGAACGGCAAACTGATCGGCGCTGCCCAGCGCGTACCGGTCTGCACCGGCTCCACCACCATCCTGATCGCTGTTGTTAAGGGCGAAGACATCACCAAAGAGGGCATCAACGCCGCCATGAAGGCCGCCTCTTCCGAGAGCTTCGGCTACATCAACGAGAAGATCGTTTCTTCCGACGTGATCGGCATGCGTTACGGCAGCCTGTTCGACGCCACCCAGACCGACGTGATCAACCTCGGCAACGGCCTCTATCAGGTACAGGTCGTTTCCTGGTACGACAACGAGAACTCCTACACCAGCCAGATGGTTCGCACCATCAAGTATTTCGCCGAGCTGTAAGCCGAAAGGCAGAACGGCGGACGGAAGCCTCAACAGTATTCCCGCGACGGGCAGAACGGTTGTTCTGCCCGCCTTTTTCATGCTGCGGCGCCCCGCCGCGGCTTGACAAAAAAACGCGGTTTTAGTATATTTATATTATTATCGGAAACTTTTGTTGTAAGCGGGTGATCGTTACGGAAAAGCTGAAGCGCTTTTTGCATAACAGAGCTTTCTTTCTGGGGATCCTTTCGTTTGTCCTGCTGTATGCGTGGGGTGCGGTGGGCCTGTTCCGGCTGTGGAAGACCGGCGTGGTGGCCTATGAGTTCCACGCGGTGGATTTCAGCATGGGCTTCGGCAGCTTTATTCTGCCGGGGCAGGTGTACCAATGGATCTGCGGCCCCATTAAGGAAACGACCCTCACCGTTTACCATACCGTTCTGCTGCTGGTGTTTTTCGTGGGGCTGGCGGCGCTGCTCGCAAGGCTCATGCAGCGCGCGGAAAAAGAAAACCGCCGCCTGACCGGTACGCTGATCTTCTTATTTCTGACCGGCCCGTGCACCTTCTCGATCTTCATTACCGATCTCGGCATGCCGGAGGTGTACTGGATCTACCTTGCGGCGCTGTTTTTCCTCTGCCTTGCGTATAAACCGCTCCATCTGCTGATCGCGCCCCTGTGCGTGCTGGCGCTGCTCGTGAACTACGCAGCCATCATCTGCTACGTGCCGTTTTTCTGCATATTGCTGCTGTATAAGCTTTCGGTTGAAACCGACAGAAGCGCGCGGCGGATGCTGCTGGCGTCTTTTATCGTGTGCGTGTGCGTATCGATCCCGTGCTATATTTATCTTGCCGTGTACACGATGAAAAACATGAATTACACCTTTGAGGAATATAACGCCCTGATGCGGTCCCGCGGGGTGACGGAGCTCACCTATACCGATTCGCTGTTCTACGGGCATTACGAAGAGGATTACCCGGCGGATTTCTACGCCCGCATGGCCGCGTCGCCGTTTTATACGGAGGGCGATGCGATCACGCCGCTGCAGCGTCTGGTCAATTTCGCGGTGTTCCGCCTGAACATGGTGCGGCTCCACCTTTCCGGCCGCAGCCCGCTGATGCTGCTGGTCCCGCTGTTGGCGATCCTGCCCGTGGTGTGCCTCGTCTTCCGTTTCTGCTTCGGTGAACTGAAGAATAAGAATAACCCGGGCCTGCGCCGGTTCGTGTTCTTCTGCATGCCCGCGCTGTTTTTCGTGAGCGTGCTGGTGTCGTGGCCGCTTTCCTTCGATTTTCTGAAATGGCTCGATTTTGCGTTCCTGCCGCTGTTTGCCTCGTTCCTTTACGTGCTTTACCGTGAAACGGCGTACGTTGCGGCGAAGGTCAGGCAGTATCTTGCTGCGGTAACGTATCCCGAGATCGTCGCGTACGGTTCCGTATACGCGATCTGTGTGCTGTCGGCATACTATTAACGGCCGGAAGAGGCGGCCCCGCGCGGCTTGCCTGAGAACGGGAAGGGTCGTTTTCAACGGTTTTACGGAGAGTGAAAATGAAAAAAAAGATTTTTCAAACGGTAATGTTGTTTACGCTGGGCGCGATCTGGTTGTTTCCGTTTCAGCTGCACGGGCGGGATTGGATCCTGCTTGCCGGTGTCGCCGTTTCATACCTGTGCCTGCTTCTGATCCCGCCAAAGGCGGCGGCTTTCGCGGCCGCTGCGGCGGTTTCGGCGGGATTCAGCCTTTATGCGGGCCTTTACTTTGCGGCCTTCACGCCGGGGCTCGCCGCATGCGGCGTTTATCTTGCCGCATCCCACTCAAAGGCGGGCGTGCCGATCAAAAAAGACGCCTTCCTGCTGACCGCCCTTATTACGGCGGGCGTGTGTACCGCGGGAAGCCTGCTGTATACCTTTTCCGCGCTCAGGCACATCGATTTCGACCTGCCTGAGGCAGACCGGCACCTGCTGTTTTTTGCGGCGGCAGCCGCCGCGGGCGTGCTGTTTTTCGTGTTGTCGCTGAAAAAGGATGAAAAAAAGGCCGCCGGCAGAAAAAAGGGAACGTCTCCCTCAAAGGCCGGTCTGGTCGCCGCCTTTGCCGCGATGCTCGCCGCTTTTGCCGCGGCCGGCGTTTTCCTGCTGAAACAGGTGGCGGACGTGAGCTGGTGCCTCTTTCCCGTGTTCCTTTGCGTCTTCACTGCGGCGGCCTTCCCGGAGCCGGTAACGGCGGTGCTGCCCGGCGCAGGGAACAGTGACGCAGACGGAATATCAATTGACAAAAAAAAGCGGTTTTGATATAATGTGAAGCGGTGATTTTTGCTTGAAAATCATGTTTATCAATCCGAAGATCCCTGTTTATCTCCGGATGCCTTCCATGCCGCTGGGGTTGGTTTCCATCGCCAGCTATCTGAATGCCCACGGGCATGAGGCGATCATCATAGAACGGTCGATCAAGGCTTATGACATGCGCGCCGAGCTGAAAAGGTTCCGGCCGGACGTCATAGGCGTTTCCGTATTGTCTTTTCTGAGCGGCATCGACGCGAAGAAGATCACCGCGGAGCTTCGCAGACTGACGGACGTGCCCGTGATCTGGGGCGGGCAGGCGCCGAGCTCCTTGCCTGAGATGGTGCTGAGAGACGGAAAGCCCGATTACGTGATGCTCGGCGAAGGGGAGCTGACGTGGCTCGCCGTTGCAAACGCCATGCAGCAGGGCGAACCGCTTTTCGGTATTCCGGGCCTCGCGTATCTGAAGGACGGCGCTTTCGTGAGCAATCCGGTCCGTCCCGTGGCAGATCTGTTTCAGTTCCCTGAGATGGATTGGTCGCTCGTGGAACCGAAAAAGTATTTTTCCACGTTTTTCCACTGCAGCAAAATGCTGTATCTGCACGCCTCAAAGGGCTGCCCCGCCGCGTGCATCTTCTGCTCCAACAAGCAGTACCACCAGAGCTGCAACCGCTGCCGCGATCCGAAGCACGTGCTGGACGACGTCGACCGGTTCGTACTGGACTACGGTGCAAACGGCATCTATTTTTCCGACGAGCTTTTCTGCCCGCGCCGGGATCTGCGCACCGAACTGTGCAACGGTCTGATCGAACGGGGCTACAACCTTGTGTGGGGCTGCCAGATGCGGCTCGGCGTGCTGAATGAAGAGGACGTAAAGCTGATGTACCGCGCAGGGTGCAGGTGGATCCTGTTCGGCATTGAGAGCGGCAGCAAGGAGCGGATCGAATCCATCAAAAAACGGATCAACATCGATCTTGCGAAGCAAACGGTGGAATGGTGCGAAAAAGCGGGCATCACCGTGCAGGGATCGTTCATTATCGGCTTTCCGGGGGAAACCCGCGAAGAGATGCGCAGAACGATCGACTTCGCAAAGAGTCTGCACGCGAGCCTGATAGCGATGAACATCCTTACGCCTATGCCGAATTCCGAGATCTGGGATATGTGGGACCGGGATTTCCCGCAGTATAAAAAGCCGGACAGCATCAAGGCCTGCGCGCGGAAGATCGAGCAGAACGTTGCCGATCTTGTGCCGTGGAACTTCTCAAAGGTGCCGACGCGGGAACTGCGGGCGGTGCACTTTTACTACCAGTGGAAGGATTTTGCCGGAAAGGATTCCGTGAACCAGGATTCCTACGGTATTCTGAAAAAGATGGCGCAGGACGCGTTCAACCGGATATTCCGGCACGGTTTGTCCGGATTTGTTTTCGGCACCTATGTTTCGGTAAAGCAATTTCTTACGGTGTTTTTCTATTCACACTGTTTCCCGCGGATCTTAAAGAAATACGGGCTCCGCAACGGATGACCCTGCGGAAATATTGCAAAGCCGCGAACCGTTATCTTGTGTGATCACCGTATGGCTCGATCGGTTGTAATTATGAGAGTGTTGCTGTTTGTTCCCCGCGCAAAATTCAATTACAAAGCCCCGTATACGCCGCTGGGGCTTTTGTCCATTGCGACGTATCTGAAAGAACACGGCCATACGGTCAGGCTTGCGGACCGTTCTTTTGAGCGGACCGATGCAGATAAGATGATCGGAGATTTCGCTCCGGATATCATTCTTGTTTCGATCATAAGCATGCGCCTGTTTGACGATGCAGTGCGGATCTCCGCCGCCGCGCACAAAAGAGGGCTTCCGGTGGTTTGGGGCGGTATGATCCCCACGGACCATTACGCCTCATGTCTTGCGGAGGGTTATGCCGACTATATCTCCATCGGCGAGGGCGAGGTCAACCTTCTGAACCTGATCACTGCGCTGGAAACGGGCACGCCCGTTGAAGCGGTGAAGGGCATTGCTTTTCTGAAAGACGGAAGGCCCTTCAAAACGGAGCCGCAGCCTCCCGTCGATCTCAGCGAACTGCCCGTGCTGGATTTCTCGCTGATCGACCCCGAGAGGTATATTCACAGCTATCTGTGCTGCAAGCGTATGATCTACCTGTATTCCTCCAAAGGTTGTACCAGTCACTGTACGTTTTGCTCCAACCCCTCGTTTCACTGCAACGTATACCGCATGCGCCCGGTGGAATTCGTTATAAAAGAGATCCGGTATCTCTGTGACCGCTACGATATCGACGGCGTGTATTTCAGCGACGAGTGCTGGTATATGAACAAAAAATACATGCGGGAATTCTGTCGTCGGCTGGACGAGGAAGATATTCACATCTTCTGGGGCTGCGAGTTGCGCTGCGGTATGTATACACGGGAGGATTTTGAAAACCTTTACCGGCACGGTCTGCGGTGGGTGATGCTCGGGCTCGAGACCGGAGATCCGGAAATGCTGAAAACGATCAGGAAGGGCATCACCGTAGAGCAGATCCGCAGAAGCGTGGCCATCTGCAAGAACGCGGGAATTACCACGATGGTCACGTTTATCGTGGGGTATCCGGACGAAACGCCGCAGCAGCTTCAGAATACGCTGGATCTGCTGTATGAGATCCGCGCCACAGTGAGCGCCTGCAATATTTTTACCCCTATTCCCAACACTGAGATCACACAGGTGCTTGCGGAAAAAGGAGAATATGAGATCCCTGCGGCTTTTTCCGAGATCCGCAAAACGCTTACCACGGAGTATTCGCCCTATCGCTGCAAGTATATCCCGCAGCGCGATCTTAAGGTGATCCGTTCGTGTTTTATGTGGAAGACGTTCATTTCAAAAGACGTATCGGGCGGAGAAGGACGTTTTGCGTTTGCGCGAAATTCCGTGAAGGATACGATAAACAACATCCGGCATTACGGACTCGGGCATCTGATTCCCGCGCTGTTTATAACGGCGCAGAATTTTTTCCCGATTTTCTGGTACGCACATTTTTATCCCGGCGTCAAAAAGAAGTACCGTCTCGGGCGGCTGTTCCGTCCGTGATTCTGTTTTTGCCGCGATTTCTTTTTCGTGGAATGCGCGTGCATCTGTAAAGAAGCAGGCCGCATGATCGGTACGCGCGCTGCTGTCGGCCTATCCGGATTTCTCTTTGATCGCTGTTGATATCGGATACGATCCCGAGGGGCTCAAACGGCTGCCTCCCCGAAAAAACGCGGACCGGATCACGTCTGTTCGTTCGCAGGTATCCTGCAGTATTTGCGGCGTGCTGCTGTTCCCGTACGCCGTTTCAAACGCGTTCTCTCTGCTGAGAGAAACGGAACAGGCGCCGGAGCCGAAGGGGAAGCGCGTTCGTACCGCCGGAAGGGGATATCGGCGCGCGTTCGGTAAGGCGGCGATCGCAGCGGGGCTTTGCGCGGTTTTCTGTTTTGAAAGCATCGGGATCTACGTTCAGCGGTTTCTTTTTCCTGTTGAATATTACGAAAGCGGGCTCCCGGATCGGTCTTTGGATACCGCTCTGGACCTCGGCCCGCTGAAAGGCCTGATAACGAACGGCGAAATCGCGGAGGTCTACGGCGCTTGTCTGGATGATCTTGCGCAGTTGCGCGAGAGCGGCGAAGCGCCGGTTTAGATCACAGGCGCGTGGCCGTATCTGTATTTGTATCTTGATACGGAAATGGGAACGTATTCCTCCTGGTATGTGGATGACGACGCTTTTTCAAGGCAGCTCCGGTATATGCAGCTGCTGCCGGAAAAACAGCCTGCGGCCGTATATATCCCGTTCTGCGATTTCATAACTTATCGGGTCCCGGATGCGGCGGAAGAGGGCGCGGACGCCCTGCCGTACGAACAGAAGCTCGCGTGGGTGCGCCGGTACGCCGACTGCGACGTTGCAGAGGGCCGCATGGGGTATATCGTACATATAAAGGAATGGCATTTGCCGCAAACGGACTGAGGCCCGGTAAAAAACGTAAGGAGGGGACAAAATGAGATCGGAAACCCGATGCTTTCAGCTCGGCGGGCTGCGGCTGAGAACCGAAGATATCGCTGCGATCCTCGTGTTCGCGGCGTTTGCCGTGTGCTTTTTTATCAGCGCGCCCTACGGTCTTACCGAGATCGACGAACCGCTGTATCAGGTATATGAGTATCGGCTTCTGAAGGGGGACCGGCTGTTTTATGATGATTGGACCCTTACGCCTTTTTCAACGATCTTCAATTTTTTGCCGTTCGGCGTTTATTACGCGGCAACCGGCGGGACCGGTGGCGCGCTCCTTGCGCTCAGATACTTTTTCGTTATCTGCAAGCTTGCGGTTTTCGCGCTTGCGTATGCCGCCCTGCGCTCCCGCGGATATTGGGCCGTGCTTGCCGCGTCCGTATTCACGGGCGCGTTCGCGTTTGGCATAAAATCGCTGAATTATTATTTTGTGTGCGGCTGCGCGCTGCTGTTTACGGGATGGGTGCTGTTTGTAAAAGAAGAAAGCCGCCCGTGGCTGTACGGCGCCGCCGGGTTTGTTTTCAGTATGGCGGTTTTGGCGGAACCGAGCATGGCGGCCGTATGGATCGCATATACCGTTCTGGCGGCGATCCGTTGGATCTGCAAAAAAAAGGGCGTCCGGTTTTTGGAACGGTATGATTTTGCGCTCCGCTTTCCCGTATGGCGTTCGCTGTTTTTCGGGATCGCGGCGGCGGCGGGGCTGCTGCTGATCCTGTGCGCCGTCTTTTTTATGCGCGTTCCGCCCGCCGGTCTTTGGGAGGGATTCAAAAACGCGCTGAACGATCCGGAGCGTTCCGGCGGGATCGCCGACCTGCTTTCGGGAAGGATGAGCATTCTGGCTGTGTATATGCGCATTTATACGCCGGCTGCGTTCTGCGCTTTTCTTGCGCTGATCCCGGCGGCGATCGCCGCGCACCGGATCAACCGGAAAACGGACGCCGTGTTTTTGCCGCTGCTGTTCGTTTTATACGCATTTTTGACCGTCCGTACGCTCTTATATCCGATGCGCACGATCGGTTACGCGGTGGGCGAAACCGTTTGTCATCCGCTGCCTCTGGGGCTTGCGGCGGTCGTTTTCTACGCAAATGCGAAGCAAAAGGACCGGAGGCTGTTTGCCTTTCTGCTGTTCGGCTTTGCCGCCATGCTGTGCGGGGATATGATTTCCATGACGGCGTTCGGCGCGTTTTCCGAGGTGATCGCCGTGCCCGCCGTGCTGCTGCTGCGGGCGTATTATTGCGGGGAAAGCGCGCTTTCCGCGAATGCGGAGGCGCAAAACGAAAAACCGAAGAAGAAGACGAAAAAACAAAAAGCCGTTTTCCGGCTCGCCGCCGTACTCGCGGTTTTCACCGCGTTTGCCGCCGCCGCCGAAGCCGCTCACTGCGGGTATATGGTTTGTTTGCACGAAACGGAGCGGCTGTTCACACAAAGCGATCAACCGCTGGATACCGAGATCTCCTGCGGCGTATACCGCGGCGTGAAAACCACCGCCGGGATCGCCGAGCAATATGAAAAGAGCGTGCGCGACGCGCGGAGGATCGGCGAACTGTGTGAGACCCGCTTATACGTTGCGGACCTTGCGCCCACCGTTTATCTGGATGCGGACGTAATGATCGCCGCGCACTCTCCGTATTATTATTACCGGGAGGGATGGGACCGCGTTTCTGTATGGTGGCGGATGCATCCGGAAAAACGTCCGGACGTGATCTATATCCCGAACGTCCGGTTCAGCTTCATGGAATACCCCGACGCCGCGCCCGGAGAAAAGCTCGCGTATCTGCGCGCCCGCGCCGATATCACCGAGATCCCGGGGGAGATCGGGACGATCGTAAAAATCAACGAATGGCGCTGAGCGCGGGATGCGCTTATCCGCTTATGGAACAAAGAATGAAAACAAAACGACCGAACCTTCAACCGAATCCTGACGCGCCCGAAGCTCTGCGCGCGTACGCCGGTACGCGCAAAGCGGCGGGGTGGCTGCAGTATGCCGATATCCTGTTTATCGGCGTGCTGGCGGCGCTTACCGTTTTTTTGTGGCGGGCGGCGCATTACGGCGTGCAGACGGCGGACGAAGCGTTCTATTATACGATCCCCCACAAGCTGTTTTTTGGGGGTCGGCTGCTTATGGATGAATGGCAGTTTTCACAGCTTTCGGCGGTTTTTCAGTATCTGCCGTTTTACGTTTACCATACGGTCACCGGCGGTACAGAAGGGATCGTGCTGTTTTTCCGTGAGCTGTACGTGGCGGTGGAACTGATCTTCTTTACGTATATTTACGCATCGCTTCGCAGGTACGGGGCATGGGGCGTTATGGCCGCCGTTGTTTTCGTGGGCTACAGCGCCTTCGGGCATACGGCGCTCAATTATTACGCCATGAGCAATATGGCGCTGCTGCTCGCCTGCTTCCTTCTGTTTGTAAATCGGGTGCATACCGTGCCGGGGTTTGTTTTTACCGGATTCGTTTTTGCCTGCTGCGTGTTCATTGAACCCGTTGCCGCGCTGATTTATTTCGCGTATACCGCCGCCGTGATCGTAAAACGGCTGTGCCGGAACAAAAAAACGCTGTTCGTCAATTACGGTTTTGTTTTTGATGAAAAACTGTGGCTCTGGTGCACGGCGGGTATTTTGATCTGTGGGTGTATTGCCGCGGTGATCCTGTTTGCAGGCTTGGAACCGGGAGCGCTGCTCGTGAGTCTGAAGGAAATGGCGGGCGACAGCGAGTATGATTTTGTGAACGGCCACGCCACCCTGTTCAAATGGCACAAAATATATATGTACCTTATGATTTACGGGTTTGTACCCGCGTTTCTGAACCTGCTTTACGGCGTGGTGCTTTTCGTTTTCCGCAAACGTCTATATGAAAAACGCGCGATCCTGTTTTCTGTCGGCTGCGCGCTGTACGTTGTGGGCGTTGTGTTTGCGGTGCGCGGGCCCTTTGCCGAAATGGGCATACGCGCGGTGCTTGCCCGACCGGTGATCCTCGGTATGTTCGGGTTCGTTTGCTGTATTTTTACCGAAAACAAAAACCGGCGGATCTTTGTAATGCTTCCCGTGAGCTTTCTGTACGCCTTGCTTACGGATTTTACGTCCGAGGCTACCGTTGGCTTCGGATGCATCACCGCGGCGTGTGTCTCCGTGCCGCTGTTCGCCGAATTGTGGGGCGAGCTTACGGCTGAGATCAGGGAGAAAAAAGAAAAAAAGCCCGCGCTGCTGCGGGTATACGCGGTTTGCGCCGCGCTGGCACTGATCGCGTTAACGGTGGGAGAGAGCTGGAATTTTGTGCTGGTGCGCACCTGGCATTACATAGAGGATTATACCGCCGCAGAGCGTATGCCGCTTTCCGCCGAACTCACCGCGGGACCTTTGGCGGGTATTAAAACCACCGAAAGCGTCAAAGCGAAATATGACGCCGCCCGTTCGGATCTGGATATAATACGCTCGCACACGGACGCGGCGTTTTACGTGGCCGATCTCTGCCCGTGGTATTATCTGTATGCGGAGCTGCCCTACGGGACCTATTCCGCTTATTACGTCCCGGAGGACGCTGAATCGCGCACGTTGCGCTGGTGGGAGCTGCACCCGGATTCCGTTCCCGAATACATTTACGTGCCGTATTTCAACTGCGACGATTATGAAATGAATCAGGATGCGGACGAAAAACTCGCTTTCTTTGATTCCATATGCGATTATACGCTTGCCGAAGGTCAGGCGGGATATGTTTTGGCCGTTACGGATTGGCATTTTCCGCAAACCTTTGCGGATCCCGTGCAGAGCTGACGTTCTGACTCCGTCTTGACTTTTTTTACTCTTGTATTATCATGATCCGAAGATTTTTTGTGAGGTATCATAGTGTTTGATTTCAATGCAAAGCTCGCGCATTTCCCCGAAAAAGCGGAAGCCTGCGTGCGTGACGGCGTTCACCGTTCGCTTTCCACGGTGTTTATGGATCTGGTATCAGGCGTCTGTAACCAGAACTGCATTTTCTGCGACGGGAAATATCTGCCGCTGGAGCGCCTGATGTTCGCCCCGGACCGCCTGATGCAGATCGCCGACGAACTCGTTTCGCTCGGCGTGGATTCCGTGATCATCGTGGGCGAGGGCGGCGAATCCACGCTGCACCCCGCGTTCTGCGATTTTGCCGGGCGGCTCCTTGCGGCGGGGGTGCATCTGGGCCTTTACACGAACGGCGAAACGCTCCTCGGCCGGATCGCCGAAACCGCGGCGGCATTCGATTTCGTAAGGGTATCGCTGGATGCCGGTTCCGCAGAGACGCATACGGAGGTCCACCGTTCGAATTCCCCGGATGCTTTTGATCGCGTCGTTTGCAATTTGGGCGCTTTTTCAAAGATGAAAAAAGGCAGCCTCGGCGTTTCGTACGTCGTTCTGCCCGAAAATATTGACGATATCCCCGAAGCTGTCCGCATCTGCGAGGCGCAGGGCGTGGATTTTCTGGAGCTGAAGCCCTTTTACAGCCCCGAATATACGTTTGATATCGCCATGTATCAGTCTCTGGCGGAAAAGCTGCGCAGCAGCTATGAGGCGGCAAAGGCTGCCTGCGTGCGGCTGAATGTAGTGCTGAACAATCAGTTTAAGGAATGGCTGGATTACGGCTTCGCCCCGCGCGATCTGACGCGCCTTCCCGAATGCCGTCCCTGCCTTGCCAGCAAGCTGCGCCTGGTGGTGAGCCCCAACGGCTGCTTCCTGTGCACCTGCTTCCGCAACGTGGAGGCGTATAGCCTCGGGGATCCCGCGGTTCTGCCGCTGGATGAGATCTGGTACGGCGAAAAGCACCGGGCGCTTCTCGAAAAGCCCTGCTGCCTGAAGTGCACCTATTACGAACAAAACGAGTTTCTGCTGAAAATGAAGGCGGGGGAATGCGCGCTGCCCGCGCCGGATCCTGCCGTGGAACAGATTTATTTCCTGTAAGTTTCCAGAACGGAGAAAAACGGTATGCGAGTGTTGGTTACGGGCGCCTCCGGGCTGCTGGGATATGACGTTGTAAACGAGCTTCTCCGGCGCGGAGCCGTTTGCGCCGGGTGCGCGCGCAGCGTATCCTTTCCCGGGCTGCAGACGCAGCTCGGCAGCGGCCTTTATACGTATTTCCCGCTGGATCTGACGGCGCCCGGAGCGCCGGAGCTGCTGTTCCGGGAATTCCGGCCCGACGCAGTGATCCACTGTGCCGCGTGGCGGGACGCTGTCAGCGCCGAACTGCCGGAGAACAGAGCCGCGGTATTTTCCGCAAACGAAGACGCCACCCGGCGCCTTGCGCGGCTGTGCAATGAAACCGGCGCAAAAATGATATGCGTATCAACGGATTACGTGTTTAACGGCAGCGGGGCGTTTCCCCGGCAGCCCGATGCCCTCCCGGATCCGCTGAACGTTTACGGTCTTACAAAGCTTGCCGGGGAACGGGCCGTGGCGGAAGAAACGCGATCCTTTTTTATCGTGCGCACGCAGTGGCTGTTCGGTGCGCACGGGAAGAGCTTTGTTTCAACCATGCTCCGGCTTGCCGGATTGCGCGATGCGCTCTCTGTTGTGGACGATCAGATCGGTACGCCCACCTATACGAAGGATCTTGCCGTACTGCTGGCAGATATGGCGGCGTCGGAAGCTTACGGGGTTTACCATGCCGTGAACGGCGGCGGTTACGTCAGCCGGTATGGATTTGCAGAAGAAATATTCCGGCAGGCGGAGCTGCGGGTGGAACTGCAGCCGGTGCATACGGCGGATTTTCCGGGGGATCCGGTTCCGCGGCCGCTGAACGGGCGGCTGGACTGCGCCTGCCTCGGCCGGAACGGGTTCCGTCCTCTGCCCGTTTGGAGAGACGCGCTTGCGCGCTGTTTGAAAGAGACGGATTAAAAACGCCGGAGTCGGTCTCCGGCGTTTTATTTATGAGAAATTGGAATTTGTCGCTGTGCCTGCGGCACGGGATGTGGGATGAGGGATGGGGGATATGCTCGCGATGCTCGCGGGAAAAGTTCATTTATATCGGATTTTTAAACACCGATTTTCTTTGTTATTATCTATCATCCAAGGGGATTTCAACTTTCCCCCATCCCCCATTCCCCATCCCGATCGCGAAGCGATCTTCATCCCGTTCGCGTCAGCGAACACAGCGACAAACTGAAATTTACTTGCCTGCGGTAAGCTCCGGCAAGCGGACGTCGGTCACCGTGAGGATATAACCGGCTTTCCCTTCCGTAAGCTCCCACTGCACGCAGGGCTCCAGCAATGTGAGCCTTGTTTCGTTGGTTTTACCGTTGTACGGCGCAAACAGGGCCTTTTCATTGTACGGCAGATAGATCACCGCGGGGAGCTGCGCGGGGCGCAGCGCCCAGTAGGCGGCAAGACGCTCCGGCTCGTAAAACTCGAACCATGCCGTATACGCGCCGTAGGGCAGATCCATATACAGATACGTATACGGCGCCACGTCAAGCACCGCTGCGGGCCTGCCTGCGGCAATGGCCTTTACCGTGTCCAGATCCTCAAGCGTGCGCACGTAAACGTCCGCGATCTCCGGCGTGGTGCGCAGCCCCTTGAAAGGCCCGGCTTCGATCTCCGCCGACAGGGGGCCCTGCGTGTGCAGAAACATTTTTTCCATCGGTTTATATATCGTTTCGCATAATATGTAGCCCGTATGCCACATGAGCGACACGGCGGCACAAAGGGCCGCTGCCGCAAGAAGGACGCGCGGCGCTTTTTTTTGTTCCGTGTTCCGTTTCCCTCCGGCAGGCGTCCCCGCGCTTTTTCCGAACAGCTCCGGCAGCAGAGAGGAGAACTGTAAAAGACAGGCCACGCGCAATATTCCTCCGCCGCTGCCTAAGATCACTGCGGAGGAGGCGTCAACAAGCACGTTGTATAAGGCGCCCACGGCCCAGAACGCCGTAAGACGCGGATCTTTTTTTTCGCTCAGCAAAAAGGGTACCGGCGAGAAAAACAGAAATGCAAAATCATGGTATTCCGCAAAGGCCGTCCAAACGGACTGTTCCCGCGAGGCAAGCGTTTTGATCCCGGCCCAGATCAGGCTTCCGGTCAGTGCCGCGGCGGCTGCCGCAAAAACGACCCTTTTACTTTTCGGTGTCCCGTTTTTCCTTACGCGCAGTGTGAGCGCCGCACCGAGCGCAAGTAGCGCACAAACCGTAAACGGCATTCCGAAGTATAATGCGCCGTCTGCGCATTTTTTGATCAATACGGTGCCGAGTTTGCCGATCTCACCGCCGGAGGCAAGGTAGGGGAACGCTTCCGTGAACCCCGCGAAGGAGTTGCCGAGGACCATATACGCCATAAACGGGATGAACGTCGCCAGCGCCCCGGCTGCAACGCCGAAAAACACGCGCGCATCCAAAAGGAAGCCGTAATCCACCGCAAACGTTTTGCCGCGTTTCTTTTGCGCCTCCCGCAGTATCACTGCGAAAAACCAGAGGGTAAACCCGGCGATCAGATACGGCTCCGAAAGCACGGCGCACGCGAGCAGCAGACCTGCAAACAGCATGACCGGCAGTTTTCTTTCTCGCCCGTCCGTGATCAGAAGCAGGCAGAACGCGAGCATCGCCATGGGGGCGGAGGTGAAATACGTAAAGCTGAAGATCGTTTGCACGATCACCGCGCAAAAGCACAGCGCCGCGGCAAGGCCCCAGATCTCGTGTTTGCGCAGTTTTGCGTATACCCACGCGTAAAACACCGCATCAGCCGCGATGAACAGGTAGCGCATAAACAGAATAATGCCCTCGGCGCCGCCGGTGATCCGCGTGAAAACCAGATACGGCAGCACGTTCAGCAATTGCGCCAGCTGCGCAATGTTCCATTCGTCCGCGAGCAGCTTTTCACCCAGGAACAGACGCTGCGGTATGCTGAGGTACATGCTCTCGTCCGGCGCGGATACGCCGTTATTTGCCGTAAAAGCGAAAAAGGCGAACAAAGCAAAGCCGAGTGTCAGCGCGGTAAGGTCAAGATATAAGCGTTGTTTCCGTTTCCGCGCTTCGGTCTGAAGCATAGGTCCGTGCCTCCTTTTCTCAGTTCCGGATCTCCGTCCATACGTCCGTTTCGCTCGTCCGGAGCCTTTCCACGCGCATAATGTATCCCGCGCGCCCCTCGGTGACGGGCCCGTCTGCAAACTGCCGCAGCCCCGCAAGCTTTTCGGCAAGGTAATCGTCGGTATAGCGGTTGAACAGGTTTTTGCCGTAATAGGGGATATAGACCACCGCGGGCTGCTGCGCCGGGCGCAGGCCCCAGTATGCGGCGAGCCGCGCGGGCTCGTCGAATTCATACCAGGAGGAATATGCGCCGTAGGGCAGGTCCATATATAAATAGGTAAAAGGCGCCAGCTCCAGCACGGTCACCGGTCTGCCGTTTGCAAGGGCCTTCACCTCGTCCAGATCCTTCAGCGTATCGCCATAGATCCCGGCAATCTCCGCGTCCGTTATCAGCCCTTTGAACGGACCGGTCTCGATTTTACTTGTCAGCGGCTCTTTTACGTGCAGAAACATTTTTTCCACCGGCTTGTATACGGTGGCGGCCGCAAGGTAGCCGCCGTTCCAGGCAATGGTTATGGCGCCGCACAGCGCAAGTGCCGTAATATAAAGTACGGGCTTTTTGACGGGCGTCTGCCGCATCTTTTTGTTTTTCTGTTTTTCAGGTACAGGCGCTGCCGTCAGCTCCGGCAGCAGTACGGAGAGCTGCAGCACGCAGGCCACCCGGATCAACGTGCCGCCGCTGGCGAGGATCCCGGTGGAGCTGATATCCACCAATACAGAATACAGCACGCCGATCAGCCAGAGCGTAAAAAGGCGCGGCTGCTTCTGCTGCGTCAGCAGCCACGGTACGGGCGAAACCAGCAGCAGCATCAGGTTGTTGTATTGGCAGAAAGAGACCCAGGGCCGCATCTCTGCGGTCGTTGCCAGCCGTACCCCCGCGTGCACGTAGCTGCCCGCCAGAAAAACACCCGCCGCGAGCAGCACGATGCGGCGCGTACGCGCGTCCGTGATTTTTTTTATGCGGAGAAACGCGGCGGCGATCACGGTCAGGATCCCGCCGATCTGAAATACGGGGTTGTACAGATCCGCCGCAAATACGAATTTTTCAAGATCCACCAGATTCTCACTGTTGTATTCCGCACCGCTGAAGAGATAGGGGATGGCTGCCCCCACGCCTTCAAACGAGCCGCTGAGAAACAGATACAGCATATACGTGATAAACATGGCCACCGCGCCCAGCGTGACCCATATAAAGGTGCGTTTGTTCAGAACGAAAGCGTAACCGTCCTTAAGCGGGCTGCCTTTTGCCGTTTTATATTCCTTTATCACCGTTAAAACGAACCACAGCAGAAAAATGAAGATCAGAAACGGCTCGATCAGGATGCCGCAGGCCATCACAAGCCCCGTAAACAGCAGCTGCGGCGCGCTTTTTTTCTTTTCGTCCGCGGCCAGCAGCAGCCATACCGCCAGCACAGCCATGGGGGCGCTGGTAAAATACGCTATGGTGAGCAGCGTCTGCTGGATCACCGCGGCAAACAGAAACGCCGCCAGCGCGCCCCAGAGCTTCCAGCGGCGTAGCTTTATGTAAACGAACCCGTAGAATACGGTGTTGATCGCGATAAACAGATACCGCATAAACAGGATCAGACCTTCGGTACTGCCTGTGAGCTTTATATACACAAGGTTGGGCAGCAGGTTGAACAGGTTGACAAGCTGTGCCAGTTCCCACTCGTCCGCGATCATATGTTCCCCAAGCAGCAACCGGTGCGGCACCGAATAATAATAAGCTTCGTCCGACATGCCTACGGAATACCGCGCCGTAACCACCAACAACAGGAACAAAAACAGTCCGAGTGCAGCGGCAATCAGGTCGTACGGCAGGTATTTGTTTTTTTGAGGAAAGTCGTTTATTTTTACGGGCATTTTTTAAAAATTATCATTGAATTTTTACTGAAGGAATGATAGAATCATCTAAAGAGTCGGCTGTATTTTCGCTGATCCGTTGCAGGAAGGCGTTGTGATTGCCGATGTAGTCCGCCGGATCGTAAAGTGTATCCGAAAGCACCAACAGAATGCAGTCCGGCGTAAAGTTGAACAACGAGCGCCAGGTCATTTCAGGGATCAGCAGCCCCGTTTCAGGGCGATCCAGCGTAAACGTTTTTTCTCTGCTGCCGTTTGAAACGGTTATTTCGCAGCTGCCGCGCAGGCAGAGCGCGAACTCATTATGAACATATGCGTGACCGCCACGCGCGGCATGCGCGGGCACATTTGAGATCAGAAAGGCTCGTTTGATTTCAAAGGGAATATCCTTTTTGCTTTCAATGGCGATCAGACTGCCACGTTCATCCGTATGAGATTCAAGCCGCACAGTTTTGTTTCCGTTATTATCCATTAACTATTTTCCTGATATAAACAAAGTATTAAAACCAGTATACCATACGCCTGTTTTACCGTCAAGAAGCAATCGCATCAGGCGTGGGACTTACGGAGGTGTTTATGAAGATCCCCGCAAACCGGCTGGACCGCGCTTTTGAGGCGCACCGACAGGAATATGAACAAAAAGCGCTGGAGGTACTGCGCTCCGGCTACTATATTATGGATAAAGAGCTTTCGGCATTCGAACGGGAGTTTGCCGATTACCTCGGCGGGGGAGAATGCGTCGGCATGGCGTGCGGCCTGGACGCGCTCTCCGTTACGTTCCGCCTGCTGGGCCTCGGCCCGGGCGACGAGGTCTTGGTGCAGGGCAACACGTTTATTGCGGGGGTGCTCGGCATCACCGCCTGCGGGGCTTCGCCCGTCTTCGTTGAGCCGGACGTGCATTTCGGCATGACGGCCGAGACGGTGCGCGCGGGCTTAACGCCGCGTACGCGTGCGGTGCTTGTTACGCATCTTTACGGTTTCCCTGTGCCGATGGAAGAAATCTCCGCTCTCTGCGCGGAGCGCGGATTGTATCTGATTGAGGACTGTGCGCAGGCGCAAGGCGCAGAGATCGGCGGACGCAAGGTAGGTACCTTCGGCCACGTGAGCTGCTTCTCTTTTTATCCTACCAAAAATCTGGGCGCGTTCGGCGACGCAGGCGCCGTTTTTACACGGGATGCGGCTCTGGCGCAGAAATTCCGCATATTCCGCAACTACGGCAGCGAAAAGAAATATTACAACTGCGTTGAAGGCGTCAATTCCCGTCTGGACGAGCTGCAGGCAGGCCTGCTGCGGATCCGGCTGACCCATCTTGAAGAGCTCAACGGCGAAAAAGGCCGCCTTGCGCAGCGTTATACGGCGGAGATCCGCAACCCGCTGATCACCCTGCCCTCGCCGTATCCCGGTACGGTCCCCGCGTGGCACCAGTACGTGGTGCGGTGCGAACAGCGCGACCGGCTCCGCGCGTTTCTTGCGGAGCGCGGTATTGGCTCGGACGTCCACTATCCCATCCCGCCGCATCTTTCCGAGGCATACGCGTATCTGGGCCTCGGGCCGGGCAGCCTGCCGAAAACGGAGGCGCTCTGCCGCACCGTTCTCTCGCTTCCGCTGTTCAACGGTATGACGTACGACGAACAGAGCGCCGTGATCGCCGCGCTCAACGATTTCAGATAAACCTTTTTCCGCCGCACGGGAGGTGAGCGTATTGCCCGAAGCGGACCGTTATGTGTTTTACGACGATAAAAAAGCGCTGCCCGGGCTGCGCGCCCGCTATCCGGCGGCGAAATTCCTTTATGTAAAAGATCTGCCGGAAACCGCGGCGCTCGAGGCCACAGGCGGCGGTGAGGCTGTGTTCGCGCTGGAGAACGAAAAGCTGCAGAGAGCCACGGCGCTCTGCCGGACGCTCCCGCTGCGGGCTGCCGTGATCCCGGGCGGCATCGGTACAAACGGCGCACCGATCCCCGTTGACGTGTCGAAGCCCCGGCTCGATTATATGGAGACCGAGATCGTTACCGTGTGCAACCTGAACTGCCGCGGCTGCGCCGATTTTATCAACATTGTGTGCGATGAAGAACGGTACTACGCCCTTGACCGGTTCCGCGCGGACCTCATGCGCATGAAAACGCTGTTCTGGGGGATCGGCAAGATCCGTCTGATGGGCGGCGAGCCGCTGCTGAACCCGGAGCTTGCCTCGTATGCCGAAGCCGCGCGGGAGATCTTTCCCGATTGCGACCTGCGCATCGTTACCAACGGGCTGCTGCTGCCGTCCGTAACGCCGGAAACCCTTGCGCGCGTCAGAGAAGCGGGCTGCAGCTTCGATATCTCAAATTATCCGCCGACGCAGAAAAAACGGAAAGAGATCGTTTCGGCGCTTGAAAAAGCGGGCGTGGGGTATAACTTCAGCGTGCCGATGCGCTTCTTTTTCAAGAATCTTCTGAAAACCCCTTCGCAGGACCCCGCGCCGGCCTTCCGGAACTGTATTTTCACCCACTGCCATATGATGGGGAACGGCATTCTCGCGCCCTGCTCCTACGCCTACTGTATCGGGCGGTTCAACAAACGCTTCGGTACCGATTACCCCGAGAACGACTGCGTGGACCTGTATGCGGAAGACGCCGACGGGTGGGAGATCGTTGAGCGCTTCTCAACCCCCCACGAATTCTGCAGATGCTGCAGCAGCGGCGTGGCGCCCTTCCGCTGGCAGGGCCACCGCCGGAGCGTCGACGCGCGCGCAGAGGACTGGCAGGTCGCCGATTCGTTTATCGCAAGATCCCTTGCGCCGAAACTGCAGCGGCTGCTGAAAAACGGCGCCGCGGCGCTGCGGAGCGCGCTGCAAAAAAAGAAATGACGCTGCGTTTAACTGCAGCGTCCTTTTTTCGCCGGAAACGTTTATCCGGCGTCTTTTTTTTCGCAGATGACGATCAGCGACAGCCCCGGCAGGTCGGTATGCACTCTGCTGAAAACCGCGTGCATACGGTAATCAAGGTCCAGCACGCCCTTTATGAACCGGGTGGGGAAGCTGCGCTCGCCGTATTTCCAGCCGCGTATGATCTTGCGCTGCGGATCGATCCTCGCCCCCGAGAACTTCTGCACAAACCGGATCACGAACAGCGGCGTAAAGCAATAATGCATGCTTTTTATGCTGAGTTGGGGCACCTCGGAGAGAACGGCGCGTACCTGTTTCTTCCCGTAACGTCGTTTTGCCCGCACGATCCTGTCGTGCTCGCAGAACAGCATCTGAAACGCCGGCAGGCACAGCAGCACGGGTCCGTTTTCCTTCAGCAAAGGCATGATTCCCCGTAAATACGCCGCCTCATCATCGATATATTCAAGCAGATCGAGCATAAGAATAAAATCGAAGGGTGCGCCGACGGCATTCTCAAGGCTGTCCGTCATGCGGATCTTATCGGAATTGCGCACGCGTTCGGGCAGTTTTTTAAGAATTTCCGGGGTGTAGCCGGTATCCACCGCCACGGCGGAAAAATCGGGATGCAGGGTAAGCAGAGCGTCGTCGAAAAACTGGTCTCCCGCGCCGAGATCGAGATAGCGGCACCCCTGCCCGCACCGTTCGATGAACGGGGCAAACTCCCATAAAAGGCTGCCCGTGCGGCTCAGCTCCCAGGGGTGCCGGGCGGCCATATTATCGACGATCTCATGGATATCCAAGGCGGTATCTCCTTAAACCGAACGGTTTTTGCTGTTGACAGAACGGCTGTTCCTATTTATAATTGGTTTATATTCTGATGTATCATTTGCCGGAGGTGGCGTGATGGCGCCGATCGTATATTTTGTTGTTCCGTGTTATAAGGACGAGGCCGTGATCCCGCTTACCGCCCCCGTGTTCCTGAAGGAACTGGACGAACTGACCGAAAGCGGCCTGATCTCCGCCGAAAGCCGGCTTCTGCTGCTCAACGACGGTTCGCCGGACGGCACCTGGCAGGCGCTCTGCACGCTGCAGGCGGCTCAGCCCCGCGTGATCGCCGTTGACCTTGCCGAAAATGTGGGCGAGGAAAACGCGCTGATCGCCGGTATGGAGCTCGCCGCGGCCGAAGGGGCGGACTGCGTGATCACGATGGACAGCGACCTGCAGGATGATATCGGGGCGGTAAAGCCCATGATCGAAAAATACCTGCAGGGCAACGACCTTGTTCTGGGCGTGCGCTGCTCCAGAGAACAGGACCCGCTTTCGGAGCGGTTTTTTTCCGGTTCGTTCTATTTTCTGATGCGCCTTCTGCGCACCGGGCTCGTAAAAGAGCACGCCAACTACCGGCTGATGAGCCGCAAAGCGATCGCAGCGCTCTCGGAACGCCTCGGACGGCGCTTTTATCTGCCTGTGGAGGTCTGCGGCATCGACCTGCCGAGGGCGACCGTTGAACACGTGCGCTTCCCTCGGGCGGCGGGGGAGTCCGGCTATAATTTCAGAAAAAAACTGGGGCTGGCGGTAAAGGCGATCGAATGCCACGCCAACGTGCCGCCCTTCGGGTTGGTTCGGCGCTCAGCAAGATTCAGCGTGCCGCAGCCGCGGTACCGCATCAGAGAGCTTCGCAAGTGATCTCTTTTTTGCCGATCGCCTGCATGAACTCATCGCGGTCGTATATATAATCGGTTTTATCGTAGTGCCGGTCGGATAAAAACAGCACGATGGAATCGGGCGTGTAATCGTACAGCTCCTTCCACGTCATGGCGGGCAGCAGAACGCCCTCCATCGGCCGGGTGAGCCGCAGCGTCTGGGTCTGCGCGCCGTTGAAAACGCGCACGGTGCACGCGCCGGAAACGTTGATCATCGCAAAGGAGGACCGTTTGTTCGCGTGGCCGCCGCGCCGCGCGTGGGGGGTGGGCGCGTAAGTGACGAACGCCCGTTTGATCTCAAACGGGATCTGGTCTTTGCCCTCGATCACGCTCAGGTCGCCGCGCTCGTCCGTATGCGTCTGAACGCTGATCCTTTTTAAAAAATCCATGCCTGCGTCTCCTTTGCCGCTTGATGAACGGTATTGTGAATTATAGCATAAACGCGCCTTTGCGTCAAGCCGCCGCCTGCGGCCTGTTCGTACCGGGCGCTTTCCTTTTTATGGCGCCGCAAAAATTTTTTATTGAAAAAAATAATGATGTTCCATGAATTAATGCGGATATATGAACTATCTGTGAACGGTTCCGGACGGTTGTTCAGATTTGTTTAATTTATCCAAATGAATACAGCTTTTTTTGTTGAAATCGCGATTTGCATTTTTTGAATTTCGTTGATATAATGAATAATGTATAAGTGGGGGTATACTATACCCTCTTATGCTCCACCCCATAAATCAGGAGGATCTTTTATGAAAAACTACGGCAAAAAAGTACTGAGTGTGCTTTTGGCTGCGCTGATGTGTCTTACCGTGGTTGCGCTCGATTTCTCGAGCCTGACGGCGGAAGCGTATGTTGCAAGCCCCACGCACACGTTCAAGCTGCAGATCTACCAGACCGGTAAAGACGGCGGCTACGACGGCCAGGACGGCGGCGGCCGGGTCTACGTTTACGGTAAAAACCAGAACGGCACCGGCTCGCAGGCCACGATCGCGAACGGCAGTTCCGTGGGCACCGGCTGGGCAACCAAAGACGGCGGCACCACCGGCCTCGGCGAGTGGACGACCGAATACTGGCCCACCAGCGTAACGGTCGGCTGCAACATCTGCAACAACAACAGCATGTTCTACAAATCGCAGAGCGTTTGGGGCATGATCCAGATCGCGGTCAAGGACGGCGCCACCGGTCAGTACGGCTCCTGGCAGAATGTCGGCGAGATCCGGCTGGATTCCAATACGAAGTCCGGCGGCGGCGGTTCCGCTTATAAACAGGCAAGCGCCAGCGTTCCCAGCGGGCTCTATCCCTATGCGGCCAAGGTTGCCACCAGCGCCAGCGAGGGAAACAACGCCACCACCACCCTGAATTACACGCTGAACGCCACGGGCGGCGCGAATAAAACGGCAAGCCTTGCCGCTTACGTGTACGATCAGTATAACGTGCAGTACAACAACCAGCCTTCGAGCTGGAGCGTTTCGGGCACCGTGGGCGGCGACTGCTCTCTTGCAGGCACCGGCGCGCGCGAGTCCAACACCCTTACCATGTCGGCCACCAAATATACCCGCGCCAAAGCGGCCGCCACGGTTACGGCGACCTACGGCAGCCTGCACCATTACTGGACGGTGAACATCACGCCCACGTATAAAATTACGTATAATATAGCAGGCAACGGCGGCACCTCCACCGTGCCGGGGCCGGATACCACCACGAATACGAGTACCGGCAGCGCGAACGTGACCTATACCATTCCTTCCGGTACCAACTACACCGCCAAGAAAGAGAAGGGGTCCGCCTCCACCGGCACGTGGACCGTCGTGGGCTGGAACGGCTCGCAGAGCGCTACCACGGGCACGGCTGCAGGCCGCTCGATCACCATCGACAGCTATAACGATACGCTGTACGCCATTTTCAGCAAAACCGCCACGGCTACCTTCTACTGGTATAAATCCGACGGTACAAGAACCTCCTCCACAAATACAAAAACGGTATATAACAATGCAACGCAGTATACCTTCGACGTGCCCAAATCCAGCGTGCCCACCACGTTCACGGTAAACGGCACCACCTATACCTTTGCCGGCTGGGCGGTGGACAGCACCACCAAAACCACGACAGACCACGCCGCTTCGGTAACGACCGCTGCGCGCAATATCAAGAACGGCAACCTGACCGACACCTACAGCTTCTACGCGCTGTATACCGGCAGCGTAACGCTGAGCTACGATAACAACGGCGGTTCCGGACAGCCCGAGTCCAAGACCAGCAACCTGGTACTGAACTGCGGCGCCAACACCAGCGCGGCGAACAACACCAGCGGCCGGGCAACGTTCACGCTCAACCCCGATAACGTCCGGATGAGCCGTTATTATTCTTCCGATTTCGTCGGTTGGAAGACGGCAAAAACGGATTCGAACGGCGTTGATTCCGAAAACGCGAATTATAAAGACGGCACCGTAACGTGGGCTGCCAGCAGCGGTCTTCCCACTACGATCACCATCGCCAAGAACACCACAGTGTACGCCACGTATTACGATTACCGCTACAACATCAAGTTCTACGATTATAAGGGCGATGTCGTCAATACGCAGACGGTGCGTCATAACTTCAGCGCCGAAGCTCCCGCGATGCATACCGATTCGTCGGATCCCAGCCATAGGGATGCCAACAGCCACTATGTCTTCGACCACTGGGAGTACACGGACGGTTCTCTCTACAACCTGAACGATAAGCTTACAAAGCTTGTAAACGGCTATACCTACGAGGTATGGGGCAAGTACGTCGGCCATAAGCACATCTGGGGCGATCCGTTCCAGATCGAGGGCGCCGTTACCTGCACCAGCGGCCAGACCTTTAAGAAAGAGTGTACGGTATGCGGATTCATCAGAGACTTTGAAAGCGATCCGCTCGGCCACGATTACGTTCTCACCGGCGTTGCCGAACCCACCTGCACCAAGGCGGGCAGCTACGGCAAACTGGTATGCCGCAACTGCGGCGCCATCGATCCCAACCAGACCGCGATGATCGACGGCGTTGAAACCCCGATCACCGATGAGAACCGCCGCATCGAACCGCTCGGCCACCTGTTCGGCATTGAAGCGCTCGATAAAGATGAACACGACAACTATATCCTTCTGGATGACAACGGTGATTACATCGTTGCGCCGCAGGTCGTGGAAGCAACCTGCACCACGCCCGGTTACTACTTCTATGAGTGCGAACGCTGCGGCGAGATCCTCCGCGTGGGCAACATTCCTGCCGCCGGCCACGCCTGGACCACGGTGGAAGAGATCCCCGCAACCTGCACCGAAGGCGGACATACCGGCTACACCAAGTGCACCAACTGCGGCCTGTTCCTTGAAGGCGAGGATGAAGATACCGAGGCGCTCGGCCACGATTACGTTCTCGTTGAAGAAACGGATTCCACCTGCACCGTAAAGGGCCACTACGCTTACTACGAGTGCTCCCGCTGCGGCGAATACTTCGATCTGGTTGACGGCGAATACGTTGCCATTGAAGATATCACCGCCAAGGATAAGGCTCTGCTTGACCACGACTATCAGCCTTCCGAAGAGAATATCCCCGTGACCTGCACCGTGGACGGCCACAACGGCGCATGGGTCTGCACGATGTGCGGCGCCGTGGATCCCGATCATCCCGGTGAAGTGATCCCCGCTCCGGGCCACGATCTGCCTGCGGACTGGACCGTATTCACGCCCGCTACCTGCGCGGCTCCCGGCGAAAAGAGAAAACAGTGCTCCCGCTGCGAGTATTATGAGAGCGAAGAGATCCCCGCCCTTGCCCACGTTCAGGGCGAATACGTAGCAGCCGTGCCCGCGACCTGCACCGAAAACGGCTATACCGAGGGTTATAAGTGCGCGAACTGCGACGGTTATTATCTCGCGCCTGTAGCTACCGATCCTCTCGGCCATACGATGGAAACCATCCCGGGCGAAGCGCCCACCTGCACCGAAGACGGTATCCCGGATTGCTATAAGTGCACCCGCTGCGAGAAGCTCTTCCTTGACGAAGCCGGAAAGAACGAGATCAGCGGCGAAGTGGGCATTATCCCGAGGCTCGGCCATAACTTCACCGACTGGGTAACGGCGGTGCTTCCCACCGATACCGAACCCGGCGTTGAGAAACGCAGATGTATCCGCTGCGGCACCGTGGAAGAACGCGACATCGACCCGAACGGCCACGACATGACCTTCGTTGACGCTGTTGCAGCCACCTGCACCGCTGCCGGTAACAACGCCTATTATCTGTGCGCCAACTGCGGCGGATATTTCGCAGATGAAAACGGCGAGACCGCTCTTGATTTCGACACCGAGGTTTATATTGCCGCGCTCGGCCACAACGTCGGCGACGAACCCGTTGAGACCGTGCCCGCCACCTGTGCTGCGGAAGGCTACAACGTATATGAATGCTCCCGCTGCCACAATACGGTGATCGAAACGCTTCCGAAGATCTCCGAACACGGCGCAACGATCCCCTACGGTGAGAATATTGCCGCTACCTGCGCAGCCCCCGGTCAGCTGGCCGGCACCATGTGCTCGCTCTGCGGCGAAGTGCTTACGCGTCCCGTTGCGATCCCCAAACTGAACCACATCCCCGAACAGACGCGCAGAGACGTTACTTCCGCCTCCTGTACCGCTGCCGGTTACACCGGCGACCTGTATTGCTCGGTATGCGGCCTGAAGATCGAATCCGGTACCGTTGAAGAAGCCACCGGCCACCATCTTGGCCAGCTCCTTCAGGTGAGCGCCGCAACCTGCACCGATTACGGTGTGAAGGTACGCAAGTGCGCCGACTGTGATTACGAAGAAACCGTTGAAACGCCCGTTCTCGGCCATCAGGTCGTAAACGACAAGGCAGTTGCCGCTACCTGTATCGCCGACGGCTTAACGGCAGGCAAGCACTGCTCCCGCTGCGGTGCAGTCATTGAAGCGCAGGAAACGATCCCGGCGAAGGGCCACAGCTACACCACCAGAGTGGTTGCGCCCACCTGCACCACCGTGGGTTATACGCAGTACACCTGCGCGAACGGCTGCGGCTCCACTTACAGAGATAACTACACCGAGAAGGTTGATCACGTGGTCGGCACGCCCGCGACCTGCACGGATCCCGCCAAGTGCGCGAACTGCGGCAGATCCTTCGGCACCACCATCGATCACAATTACGAGCTGATTAGCAACACCGATTCCACCTGCACCGTTCACGGCGTACGTACGTATAAGTGCTCGATGTGCGGCGATACCTACACCGAAACCAAGGATCTGATCGACCACCGTCTGACCGTTGACGGTTCCTACGGTGTTGAACCCACCTGCACCGAGCGCGGTTACTCCGCAATGAAGTGCGAGATGTGCGGCGAGTACATCATCACTTACGATGATGCGCCTCTGGGCCACGATTACGTTGACGGCGTCTGCACGCGCTGCGGCGAAGCGGATCCGAACTACGTACCGGGCACCGCGCCTACCTCTTCCGACAAGTGCGAGAAGTGCGGCCTGAACCACAACGGACGTACCGGTTTGTGGAAGCAGGACGGCCTGTTCTGCAGGATCATCGGCTTCTTCAGAAACCTGTTCAAGATGTTCAAATAATGCATCGCGTATAACCTTTACCGGCCCCGGCGCTCAGCGCCGGGGCTTTTGTTTTTTTGCTGCATTTACGGCGGCGCAGCGGGCAGCCGCCTTTTCGGTCCGCCTCGCCCTGCCTGCACTCCCGCAGCGGCTTCTTTTTGCCTTGACAAGCGAGGGTATTGATGATAAAATTATAAAGGTTAACTATATATATTCAAAGGATTGATCGTTCTCATGTCTCACGTTCTGATCACCGGCGGCGCCGGATATATCGGCTCGGTTTTAACGCCCGCGCTTCTTGAAGCGGGGCATACGGTTACGGTGTTGGATTCGTTCCTGTATAAGCAGTCGTCGCTGATCGATTGCTGCCGGTACGATACCTTCCGCATCGTAAACGGCGATTGCCGGAATGCCGAAACGCTGCGCCGCGTGCTTTACGGGCAGGACGTTATCATCCCGCTGGCTGCGATCGTCGGTTTCCCTGCCTGCGATAAAGACGAGACCGCCGCCGTTACGGTGAACCAAAAGGCGGTGGAGCTGCTGCTTTCCCTGCGCGCGCCCGAACAGCGGGTGATCTTTCCCTGCACCAACAGCGGCTACGGCCTGGGGCAGGGGCAGGAATTCTGCACAGAGGATTCGCCGATCGACCCCATCTCGCTTTACGGCCGTACCAAAATGGCGGCTGAGAAGGCGGTGCTTGAAGCCGGCAACAGCGTGACCTTCCGGTTCGCGACCCTTTTCGGTGCGTCTCCCCGTATGCGCACCGATCTGCTGGTGAACGATTTCGTTTACCGTGCGGTATTCGACCGCGCGCTGCTCGTTTTTGAGGGCAGCTTCAAACGCAATTTCCTCCACGTGCGCGACGCGGCCGCCGCATTTATGTTCGCGATGGAGCATTTTGACGAAATGAACGGGCGTACGTTCAACTGCGGCCTTTCGGATGCGAACCTCTCGAAGCTGGAGCTCTGCGCGGAGATCAAAAAGCAGATCCCGGCGTTCCAGTATATCGAAGCGCCGGTGGGCGCCGACCCGGATAAGCGCGATTATATCGTATCCAACGCCCGCATCGAGGCGCTGGGCTTCCGCCCCCGGTATTCGCTGGCGGACGGCATCGCAGAACTGATCAAGGTGTATGCCATCATCAAAAATTCTTTTTACGGAAACGTGTGATCACATGGAACTGTTAGAAAAGCTTTCTCCCGATTTCGTTTATCCCGATGAGCGCGGCCTGCTTGTGCAGATCTGCAGTTCGGGGTATTCGCAGGTGAACGCCGTGTTTACAAAAAAAGGCGCGGTGCGGGGGAATTTCCATTACCACAAAAACACGCGGGAAGCGTTTTTCGTGCTCTCCGGTAAAGTCAGAGTGACCGCCGCGCTCGGCGAACAGCGTCAGGAGCGCACGTTTGAGACCGGCGATATGTTTCTTGTAAAGGAATACGTCCGCCACACCTTCGAGTACCTTGAAGATACGTATCTCGTGGGGCTTTATACCGTTCCGGTGGAATCGGCGGACGGCGAAAAAGACATCCATACCGACTGACTTTCTTATTCTGTTTTTTCGGAGACTTCATGACCAGGCAGAACGTTTACCTTGCGCAGCCAAGCTATATGAGCTCATCTTCCGTGCCTTTCCCTGCGGCGATCGGCGCGCTGGCGGCGTATGCATGGAGCCTGCCGGATATCGGTGAAGCCTTTGTTCTGCGCGATATCCTCTTTCTGCGCGAAAAGATCGATCAGGTGGTATCGCGGCTGGAAAACCCCGTGCTGTTCGGTTTTTCGTGCTACATGTGGAACATGGAGTACAATAAGGCGCTGGCGGCGCGCGTAAAAGAGGCGTTCCCCGGCTGCACGGTGCTGTTCGGCGGCCCGCAGGTGCCCGAGGGAGACGCCCTTCTGCGTTCCTGCGATCAAATCGACGTTCTGATCCACGGCGAGGGTGAGGTCCCCTTTGCCGCGCTTCTGCGTACCCTGCGCGACGGCGCAACGCTCCGGGACGTGCCGGGCCTGTCGTTCCGCGAGGGCGGCGAAATCGTGAACGTACCGACGGCCCCCTGCTGCAAGGTGGATTTCCCGTCCCCCGTCACCTCCGGTTTTTTCGACCGGCTGGTGCGCGAGCATCCCGGAATGGAGTTTACGCCCCTCATCGAATCCAGCCGCGGCTGCCCGAACCACTGTGCCTACTGCAGCTGGGGCAACAAGGAAACGGGCATGCGCCTGTTCCCGCTGGAGCGCGTTTACGCGGACCTCGAGTGGGTGTGCGCCCACGAAATGGAGTACGTGGGCTTCGCTGATTCTAACTTCGGCATGTTTTCGCGCGATGAGAAGATCGCCGATAAGATCGTGGAGCTGCACGAAAAAACCGGTTACCCGAAAAAGTTTCAGGTTTCCTATGCCAAGGATTCCGGCGAGCGGGTGTTCCGCATCACGCAGAAGCTCAACGAGGTGGGGCTGTGCAAGGGCGTGACGCTCTCGTTCCAGACCATGTCGCCCGAGGCGCAGAAGAACATCGGGCGTTCCAACATGGATATCGAGTTTTATAAAGAACTGCTGCAGAAATACGCCGACGCGGGCATCGTTACCTATTCCGAGCTGATCCTCGGCCTGCCGGGCGAAACGGAAGAGAGCTTCTTGGGCGGCATCGAGCAGCTTCTTGAATACGGGCAGCACGCGCAGATGATGATCCACCTGTGCGAGTGGCTGCCGCTTTCGCCGATGGGTGAGAAGGCTTACGTTGACAAATACGGCGTGAAAACCGTGCGTATCCCGCTGAACCAGCCCCATGCGGACCTTCGCGCCGCCGATGAGGTCCCCGAGTATTCACGCGTTGTTACCGCCACCTGTTCCATGGACGAACAAACCTGGATGCGGGTGACGCTGTTCGGCATGTGCGTGCTTTCCTGCCACCATCTGGGGCTGATGCAGCTGGCCGCACTGTATCTGTATTTTGAAAAAGGCGTGAAATACGTTGATTTTTATAACGCGCTGCTCTCGTTCTTTCTGGCGAAGGGCAACAGCGTTTTCAACCGTATCCAAAAGCAGCTGGAGGGGATCGTTGCAGGTACTGCGGGCGCCGTGATCAGCGACGACCGTTTCGGCACGGTTAGCTGGACCTTTGAGGAATACGCCTTTCTTTCCGCCGTGTACCGCAAAGACGCGTTCTACCGCGAGATGGACGCGTTTCTGACGCCTTTTATCCCGGACGCGGCCTTCCGCGCGGAGCTGCTGCGGTACCAGTCGTTCATCGTGAAAGAGATCGGCCGGCCCCACAGCGAATTCACCGGAAATTACGCCTGGCGGGAATACCTCGCCGCGATGCAGCGCAATCAGAAGGCCGTGCTGGCAGCGCGCCCCGTGCGTTACGCGGTGGATGATGAAAACGTGTGCGCCTCCTGGCCCGAATACGCCCGCAAGGTGGTATGGTACGGTCGAAGGGGCGGAAAAAACCTGTATTCGTCCGAGATAAAGGAGACCGCGCCCGATGAGTGAAACATACAGCCTTTCCGTTGTGATCTGCGCGGTGGACGAAACCTTTTCGCTGAAACGGACCTTTGAAAAGCTGGACGCGTACCATGCCGCTGACGAATATCTTTTCGTGCTGTCCAAAACCTGCACCCCCGGCTGCCTGCAGACGGTGCAGGATATCTGCACGCGCCCGGACTGCCGCTGGATGTACCAGAGCGGAAAGGGCTTCGGCGGCGCCATCCGCGATTCCTTCGAGGCGGTGCGCTGCACCCATATGATCATCTGGAGCGCGGACGAGGGCACCGACGTGGCCTCTTTCCCCGAGATGGTGCGCCTTTCCAGAGAAAACCCCGAAAAGATCGTAAAAATCAGCCGCTGGCTGCATGAGGACGGCTTTGAGGGCTACGGCAAAGTAAAAACCGCGCTGAATTTTGTTTCCCAGCGGGCGTTTGGCCTGCTTTACGGTTCGGACCTTACCGAGTTTACGAACCCCACGCAGATCGCGCCGGTGGCGGTATACCGCAGCATCCGTTTCGAACGTACGGATTTTGCCTTTTTGACCGAATTGATCGTAAAGCCTCTGCGCCTCGGTGTGGAGTTTATAGAGGTCCCCTGCAAAAACGTGCCCCGGCAGGAGGGGAAGAGCCACAACACGTTCAAGGGGTACCTGATGTATTATTACGTGATCGTAAAAGCACGTTTTACAAAAAAAGATAAACTGCTGAAGGAGGCACAGGGATGAAGAACGTCTATTTCGTTCTTGCGAACAAGTCCTACGGAAAAGCGCTGTATTTTCCGTACGCCTCCGGCTGCCTTGCCGCCTATGCCTGGGCGGACGAGGAGATCCGCAGCGAATATAACCTTGCCGGGTTCATTTATAAAAGGGACGATATCCCCGACGCGCTCGAAAAGATGAAGGATCCCGCCGTGGTGGCGTTTTCCTGCTATATGTGGACCATTGAGTACAATAAACTTCTGGCGCGCGCTCTGAAAGAAAAATACCCCGACTGCCTGATCCTCTTCGGCGGGCACGAGATCTCGCGCCAGAGCGATCTGGACGCCTTCCCCTACGTGGATATGTTCACGTTCGGCGAAGGGGAGATCCCGTTCAAAAAACTGCTGCTGGCGCTGAAAAACGGCGACGCGCTCACGAGCGTTCCCAATTCCGCCGTGCGCACCGAAAACGGGACCGTATTTACCGAAAAAGAGACTTACGTGGCGCTGGATTATCCCTCGCCCTATACCACCGGCGTGTTCGACGGCATCATCGCCGAAAACCCCGGCGTGGAGTTCGACGTCACCATTGAAACCAACCGCGGCTGCCCCTATATGTGCGCCTACTGCGATTGGTGCTATACGCCCAAGGTGCGCGAGTTCCCGATGGAAAAGGTGAAGGCCGAGATCGACTGGTGCGCCGACCATAAGGTGGAATATATCTACAACGCCGACGCGAACTTCGGCATTCTGCCGCGCGATTACGAGATCGCCGAATACGCCGTTGAGGTCAGCAAGCGCACGGGCTACCCGCAGATCTTCAACGCCTGCTATGCCAAAAACAGCAACGACAACGTTTTTAAGATCTCAAAGCTTTTATACGACAACAAGATCAACAAGGCCATCACGCTGGCGTATCAGACGGTGTGCGACAAAGCGCTCAAAAACGTGAACCGCACCAACTTTACGATGGACGCCTTCGCCGACCTTGTGCACCGCTATAACGAATACGGCATTCCCACCTACACGGAGCTGATCATGGGCCTCCCGGGCGAAACCTACGAGAGCTTTACCGAGGGCATATGCAGACTTATAGAGGCAGGCCAGCACAACGCGATGACCGTTTACGGCTGTCAGGTGTTCCAGAACGCGCTGATGGGCAGCAGGGCTTACCGTGAAAAATACGGCATCGTGACCGCCCACGTAAAGCAGGGCTGCGTGCACTCCTCCCCGGTGCCGGAGGGCGAGATCCAGGAGTACACCGACCTTGTGATCGCCACCAAGGATATGTCTTTCGACGATATGATCCGCTCGCTGATGTTCTGCTCCTGCGCGCAGGGATTCCACCACATCGGTCTGCTCAAATTTTACGCCATCTATCTGCGGCAGGAGATGAACGTGCCGTATCTCACGTTTTACAAAAAGCTGCTGCAGTTTATCTACGAATCCGAGGGCACCTTCCTCAACCGCCTGTTCCGGCGCTTTGAGGCGGAATGCCGCGACCTTTCGCACGGCGAATGGACGTATATCGACAGCCGCTTCGGCGATATGGGCTGGTATTACGACGAGGGCCTGTTTATGGAAGTGGCCTCGCATTACGAGGAATACTGGCGGGAGATCCAGCCGTTCCTGCATTCCTTCGGCATTCCCGAACCGCTGTGCGGGGAGCTCTGCAGGTATCAGAAGTTCGTTGTCCGTTTAACGGATCAGGAGCACGTGAGCGCGCACTTCGATTACGATTTCACCGCCTATTTCCTCTCGGCGCTGGAACTTGAAAACGTCCCGCTGCAAAAGCGCGGCAACACGGTGGACGTCACCGTTACGCACCCGGTTTACGACTGGCACGCCTACAGCCGTCAGGTGATGCTGTTCGGCAAGAAAAAGAGCGCGACGCTCCTTGTTACGGATCTGCTCAACGACGTTAAGATCATTTACGACGGCGAAGCGTCCGCGCCCGTTCATGTCAAAGAAAAAACACCGGCGGAAACCGACGCCGGGGAAGTATGCGCGGCGGCCCGCCGGAAGAAGAACGTCTATTTCGTACAGGTGAACGACGTTTACGGCGGCGCCGGAAGAAAGAGCGCCTATCTGCCCTATGCCGTAGGGTGCATCCAGGCATACTGCATGCAGGACCCTGAGATCGCCTCCGAATACGCGTTCGGCAGGATCGTATTCCTGCGGGACGATATCCCCGCCATCGTGGCGCGGCTCGAAGACCCCTTTATGATCCTGTTCTCCTGTTCCGTTTGGAACACGGAGTTCAACAAAACGCTTGCCCGTGCGGTCAAAGAGGCGTATCCCGCCTGTTATATCACGTTCGGCGGGCACCACGTTTCTTCGGATCTGTCGTTTCTGCAGAACAATCCCTTTGTGGATTTCGTGATCCATAACGGCGGTGAAGAACCGGCTGCCGCGCTGCTGAAGAGCCTGAATTCCGGCGCGCCGCTGGATAAGGTATCCAACCTCTCTTACCGCCTGCCGGACGGCGGCGCGGCGACCACGCCGATTTTACCGCAGGAGGGCAGCGATTATCCGTCGCCGTATCTTACCGGCGTGTTCGACGACCTTCTTTCGGAGGACATCGATTTTTCCGTGATCATGGAAACCAACCGCGGCTGTCCGAATTCCTGTACCTTCTGTGATTGGGGGCAGCTGGGATGCAAGGTGCGCCTGTTCCCTCTGGAGCGCGTTTTTGCCGAGATCGACTGGATCGTGCGGCATAAGATCGAATACGTTTACTGCGCGGACGCCAACTTCTGCCTTTTCAGCCGGGATGAAAAGATCGTGGACTACGTGCTGGAACAGAGTAAAGAACACGGTTACCCCAAGTATTTCCACGTTAACTATACGAAAAACCGCACCGAGTTCGTGTTCGATATCAGCACGCGTATGGTGCGGGGCGGACTTGCCAAAGCGCAGACCATTGCGTTCCAGAGCATGGACCCCCACGTGCTTGAAAATATCGGGCGCAAAAACATGTCGCCCGCGCATTTCAGGCAGCTGATGCGCCGGTTCAACGAAAACCATATCGCCACATATTCCGAGCTGATCCTCGGGCTGCCGGGCGAGACCTATGCCAGTTTCTGCAGCGGCATGTGCAGCCTTATCGAAAACGGACAGCACTTCGCCGTTTACGTTTACCCGTGCGAGATCTTCCCGAATTCCGAGATCTCGCAGGAGGCGTACCGCAAAAAGTTCAGTATCGGCACCACGCGCGTGCCGTTCCTTCTGATGCATTCCAACGCTGTCCCAGCGCCCGGCGCGGTCACCGAATACGTGGAACTGCTGACCTCCTCCGCCACGATGACCCGCATGGACTGGGCACGCACTTACGTGTTCGCCGCTTTCGTGCAGGGCCTGCACAACGTCGGTTTTTCCCGCGCGCTGGCGATGTATCTGCGGCAGACGCACGGGTTCGGCTATCTCGATTTTTACGGGGGGCTGCTCTCGTATATGGCGGCGCATCCCCAAACGAAAATGGGCGCGCTGTACAACCGGATCCTTTCGCTCTGCGTGGGCGTTGCCGAGGGTGAAAACGCCTTTATGGCGCCCTGCGAGGGTACGAACAACGTGCTGTGGAGCTTTGAAGAGATCGTGTGCATCGAGATCGCCAGAGATCCCGACGCGTTTTACGGTGAACTCTTTGCCTGGACGGATTCGCTTTTCGGCGGCGACCCCGTGCTGCCGTCGCTGTATCGGTACCAGCGGGATATTATAAAAAAATACGGGCTGAAGGATATCGAGATCACTTCGCCGTATGATTTCTACAGCTTCTTTGAAGCCGTATATCTGGGCGAACCGCAGCCGCTGCGGAAGACCCCCATCCGGATCACGCTGCAGGATCCCTGCCCGGTGGGCACGCTGGCGGATTACGCGCGCGAAGTGATCTGGTACGGACGCAACCGTCAGATGGCGGATTATACCGGCCATTATTATGATATTCGATGCGAAGCATTACCCTCTGATTCGGAGTCAGTTTCATGAAAAACGTTTATTTCGTACAGGTCGGCTTCGGTTTCGACGGTTCTGTGTACCTGCCCTACGCGGTGGGAACGCTGCTGGCGAACTGCAGGCGATATGAAGAGATTACCCGGGAATACGCGTTCCCGGATATCGTCTTTTTCCGCGAAAAGCTTGACCGCGCGCTCGAAAAGCTGAAGGATCCGTATCTGGTGGCTTTTTCGTGCAGCGTTTGGAACATGGAGTATAACAAGGCTCTTGCCGGGCGCGTCAAAGAAAAGTATCCGAATTGCCTGATCAATTTCGGCGGGCACAGCGTGCGTGCGGACGGCTCCCTTCTGAACGAACTGCCGCAGGTGGACCTGCTGAATTTCGGCGAGGGCGAAGAGGTTTTCGCGCAGCTGCTCATCGGGCTTTCCCGCGGGGATATTTCCGGCGTGCCGTCCATCGCGTACAGAAATGCCGACGGCGTTCCGGTGTGTACGCCCCGCGCGCCTCTGTGCGATCTGAGCGTCTTGCCGTCGCCGTATCTCACCGGGGTTTTCGATCCTCTGTTTGAAAAATATCCCGACTTTGAATTTCTTTCCGTGCTTGAAACCAACCGCGGCTGCCCGTATAACTGCGCCTACTGCGATTGGGTCACAGATAAAAAGATGCGCTTTTTCCCGATGGAGCGCGTGAAGGCCGAGATCCGCTGGCTGGGCGAGCATAAGGTTGCCTACTGCTTTTGCGGCGACTCCAATTTCGGCATGTTTACCAGAGACGTCGAGATCGCCGAATACCTGGTGCAAACCAAGCGGGAACTGGGCTACCCCGAGGTGTTCCGCCCCTGCTATGAAAAAAACAGCGCCGACCGCGTGTTTCAGATCTGCAGCATCCTGAACCGCGAGGGCATGGATAAGGGCGCGACCCTCGCTTACCAGACCCTTTCTCCCGATGCGCTGAAGAACATCGGGCGGCAGAACCTCACCATGGAGCATTTCTCCGCGCTGGTGCAGCGCTACCACGAAGCGGGTATCCCCGCCTATTCCGAACTGATCCTCGGCCTGCCCGGCGAAACGAAAGAGAGCTTCTGCTGGGGCATATGCCGGCTGCTCGAAAGCGGACAGCACAACTCCTTAAGCGTTTACCATTGCGAGATGCTGCCCAACGCCGAAATGGCGGACCCCGCGTATATCGAAAAATTCGGCATTCAGGTGATGAAGGTCGGCTTCAACCATATCCACAGCGCCCCCGGGAGAGACGAAGAGGTGCCCGAATATTCGTATCTCGTGCGCGCCACCAATACCCTCAGCGCCGACGACTGGGTTTATGCCAACCTGTTTTCGGTGTGCGTGCAGTGCTTCCACGCGCTGGGCGTGCTGCGGTATTTCGCCATCTGGCTCAATGCGGAAAAAGATGTGCGGTATTACGCTTTCTATACCGATCTGCTGGCGTTTATCATGGAAGACCCAGGGCTGCTCGGCAGGCTGTGGCGGCAGTTCCGTGAAAAGTACGAGTCCTCGCTCTCCGGCGACTGGAACTATCACAGCGAAAAGTTCGGCCACGTGACCTGGTTTTTTGAAGAAGGCGCGTTTCTTGAGATCGTAAACGATTACAACACGGCAACTGAGACGCTGATCCCTTTCCTGCGGCGGTACGGCATCCCCGATACGCTGTTTGAAGAGCTTTCGCGTTACCAACGCCTGATGCTGCGCAAGCCCTTCGAGGGGCGGCGCGCCGAACGTTTCACCTACGATCTGCACACGTTTTTCGAGGGGATCCTAAGCGGGGAGAAGCAGCCGCTTCTTCAGCGCGGCAATACGCTTACGGTGACCCCTAAAACGGAATATACCGATATTTTTGAATACGCCAAGGAAACGGTCTGGTACGGCCGCCGCCGCGGCGCCTCCGTATACGGCAAAAAAGAGATTTTTATTGATTTCAGCAAAAACGACTGAGAAAGGGGCCTCAAAAACATGGCGAAGATAAAGCGTTTTTTATATTCGCACAGGGTCTTTTTCGGTCTGTTCGCTTTTCTTGCCGCGTATGAGGCATGCGTTGCCAACAGCTTTTCAAAATGGCAGGTCGGCGAGCATTTTCTTTCCACGTATGCCGTAGATTTCAGCCTCGGCTTCTGTTCGCGGTTCCTGCCCGGCGCCGTGTACCGGCTGCTGTTCGGCGACGTCAACGAGCGGCTCCTGTCGGTTCTTCTTACAGTTTTGCTGCTGCTGATCTTTTTCGTGCTGTGTATTCTGCTTGAGCGGCTTCTTCTGAAAACGCCCCGGAACGACCGGCCGCTGTGCATCTTTGCCGTTCTGCTTTTTATAACGGGCCCGGCGTCGTTTTCGCTGTTCACACAGTGGTTGGGCGTGATCGACGTTTACTGGATCTGCCTGTGCCTGCTGTTCGTTTTTGCGCTGTCGGACCGGCGCCTGTATTTCCTGATCCCGGCCGTTTTCATCCTTACGGTGCTCGTACACTACGGCGCGCTGATCAGTTACGTGCCGATGATGGCGGTCATGATGCTGTATAAGCTTCTGCGCTGCGATGAGAAAGGGGAGCGGCGTTATCTCGGCACGGTTCTGGTACTTTCGGCCGTATGCGCCGCAGGCCTTACGGTGTATTTTATACTGTTCGAACGCAGGAACCTGACCTATACCATGGAGCAGTTCAATGAGATCCTGCTGGGGCGCGGCGCGAAATACACCTATTATTACGATTATAACGTTTACAGAAATATCTCTTCCGAAGGGAATATGAGCGTTGAGGATTATATCTACGGGAGCGCAAACCCTGCCGTGATTTTGTTCCGCTCCGTATGGATGCAGATCAGAATGACGGTCGCCCTGCGGCTCACGGCCGGGCTTACCGTGGAATATGTGCTCGGCATGCTTGTGCTGTGCCCGGTGTGCGCCGTGCTCATCTCCGTTTTCATCGCCCGCGCCCGCGATACCGGAATCAAAGGCTTTTTACGCAGAGCGGTCTATCTGCTGCCGCCGGTTCTTTTTATCGGGTGCTTCACGGCGTCAACGCTGTTCTCGTCGGACGTTTTCCGGTGGCTTACGCATTCCTTCCTTCCGCTTGCAACGGTGTTTCTGTATATGGCGTATTACGAAAAAGACCGCTTCTGGAGCATTCTGCGGAAAAGGCTTTCCGGTGTGCCGGCGGCTGCGCTGGCCGCGTTCTGGTTCCTGTACGCCGCGTGCGCCCCGCTGCCCTGAAAGGAGGACGGTATAAAATGAAACATTACATTCCGTTTTTCTTTCTTTTTCTTGCGTGGGCGGCCGCCGAGGGGCTGAACGACGTATGGCGCCTGCCCGCCGTGGCGGGCGTTGCCGCCGCGTGGATCTGCTTTCTGCTGATTCCGAAACGTCCGGTGGGCGGGATCGTGTCGGCGGCGATGCTGATCGGCACAGGGGTTTATAACGCCGATTTCGCCCTGCGGTGCGTTCCCGTGTTCCTTTTGTGTTACGCGCGCTGCGCCGCCGGAGCTCCCGCCCCGAAAAAGAAGCAGGCCGGCCGTGCGGACGCCGTATATACCTTTGTGCTGGCGTCGGTCCTGTTTGCGGCAGGCATATTGATTTCCGATATCGTGTTTTTTACACGCAACCGGATAACGGACGCCTTCAGGCCGCTTTACAGCGCCGCCTTTTTTGCGGCGTTCGGCTGTGCCGCAGCCGGGGTATTCGCGTTCCGTCAGAAAAAGGCCGTAGGAAAACTGTTCGGCGCTGCGTATGCGGCCGCCGGTATCTGCGCGGTGTTTGCGGCGGTCGGCTTCTTTATAAACAACTGGTCGTTCGACGTGTGTCTGGCCGCGTTCCCGTGGCTTTTGTGGCTTGCGTCCGGCGCTGCCGACGATCTGCTGATCGAGGCGGTATCCGCGGCGCTGCCGCAGCGGCTGCAGGCATGGACGGACGTTGGGGAGTAACGCTATGTATCTGATCGTCGGCGCCGGTTTTCTCGGCACTTATCTTATTAAAAATCTTTCAGCGCATACGGGCGGCCCGATCCTTGCCGCCGTGCGCGATCCTGCCGCGGCGGCGCCGTTCCCGCATACGGAATACCTCCGGTGCGACGTAACGGACCCCGCGGACGTAACGCTGCTGGCGGAGCGCTGCGGCGGGGAACCGCTTACCGTGTTTTATTTCGCCGCCTGCCACAACGTGGATCGCCTGTACGAATACCCCGAGGAGGGCCGTAATGTCAATATCCGCGCGCTTGCGCGTTTTACGGATACCGTACCGGGGATCGAAAAACTCTTTTTTGCGTCCACCGACTGCGTCTACGGCGAGAACGCGCCCGGCAGCCGGAAATTCAGAGAGACCGACCCATGCGAGCCGATCAACGAATACGGACGGCAGAAGCTGGAAGCGGAAAAGATCGTTCGCGCACATGGATTTACCGCCGTTCGTTTCTCCTATATGATGGGGCCGTCGCTGCTTCCCAAGCGCCATTTTTACGATACGCTCGCCGGGAAGCTCACGGCAGGTCTGCCCGTGGAGATGCTGGACGGCATGGCGCGCTCGGCGCTCTCATACGAAACGGCGGCGGAGCTGCTCGTACGTCTCTCTGCGCTGCCTGCTGAGCGCCTGCCGGATACGGTGAACCTTTGCTCCGACGGCGAGTTTACGAAATACGATCTCGGGCTGAAGATCGCCGGGGCCCGCGGCGCGTCGCCCGCGCTGGTAAAAAAACTGCCTGAGGCGGCGGGAAAGGCCTTTTTCAAGGACCGCAGAGCTTCCCGCCTGGTGATGGATAATTCGCGGCTCAAATCGCTTTTGGGCCTGCGCGCGATCGATTTTGAGGGGGTAACATGGTGCTGATTACAAGAACGCCGTTCCGTATGTCGTTTTTCGGCGGCGGAACGGATTATGCCGATTACTATGAAAACTACGGCGGGAAGGTGCTTTCCACTTCCATTGATAAATACTGTTACCTGTCCATGCGGAACCTGCCGCCGTTCTTCGATTACAAAAGCCAGTTTACCTATTCCCGCATCGAGCGATTCAACTGCGCCGAAGAGGTCAGCCATCCACTGGTGCGCGCCGCGCTGCAGTTTATTCCGACCGACCGTATTCAGCTGGCTTACGACGCGGACCTGCCGGCGTCCTCCGGCATCGGCTCCAGCTCGGCTTTCGCCGTGGGGCTTCTGCAGGGACTGCACGCCATGCGCGGCGAATATCCCGACCGTATGACGCTGGCAAAAGAAGCCATTCATCTGGAGCGCGATATGTGTAACGAAGCCGGCGGCGTACAGGACCAGCTTGCCGCGGCTTTCGGAGGGCTCAACCGTATGGAATTTACGTCGGAGGGGTTCAGCGTTACGCCGCTGGACATATCCGAGAACCGCAAAAGAGATCTGCAGAAACACCTGATGCTGCTGTTTACCGGCTTCACGCATTTCTCCGGAGCGGTCGCTGAGGAACAGCGTAAAAACATCCCCTCCACGCTCCGGCAGCTGGACGAGATGAAAGCGATGGTGGAGCTTGCGGAGGCGATTCTGAAGGACGGCGACCTGGATGATTTCGGGCGCCTTCTGCACCATTCGTGGGAGATTAAGCGGTCGCTTTCCAACCGCATCACCAATTATGAGATTGACCTGCTTTATACGCGCCTGAGAAATGCGGGCGCGCTGGGCGGTAAACTTCTCGGCGCCGGCAGCGGCGGTTTTATGATGCTGTTCGTGCCGCCGGAAAAGCAGCTGTCGATCTTGAAAACCTTTTCGGAATTCCGTTTTATTCCTTTCAATTTTGAGAATGCGGGAACCGGATTCCTGTATCTGAACGAGATTGAATAACGCCGCCGAAAAAAACGAAAGGAGCGATACGGCAGTGAGGATCCTGCTGATAAATCCCAGAACCGATATGTCGAACCGGGCGATCACTCTGCCGCTCGGGTTGCTGTCGATCGCTTCGTATCTGTCCGCCAACGGACACAGCGTTCGTTTGTTCGACCGCGCCGTGGAAACGCAGTCCCTTGCGGAAATCGCGCGCGGATTCATGCCGGAGCTCGTGGGAGTTTCTCTGGTTTCATATAAATCGCTGGAAGACGCGCTCCTCGTTTCCGAATATTTCAAGAAGCTCGGTCTTACGGTCGTCTGGGGCGGCCCCACCGCCTCCGCGCTGCCGAAGGCCGTGTTCAAAAACGAATGCGTGGACGCGGTTTCGATCGGCGAAGGAGAGGGGACTTGGCTCGAGCTGGCAAACGCCTGCGCTGCGGGGACGCCGGAGCTCTCTTCCATTCCCGGGCTTGCGCTGCGCGGCGAAAACGGCGCCGTTGAATACACGCCCGCGCGTCCGTTTCTGGATCTGGCCGAGCTGCCCGATACGGATTGGAGCTTTCTGAACGTGGAAAAGTATTTCCAGTCGTCCTACGGATGCAATCGGATGCTCTATCTGTATTCCGCCAAGGGCTGCCCGTTCAGCTGCGTATTCTGCTACAATAAAGAATTCCACCGTTCCACCTACCGGAAACGCCCCATTGAACAGCTTCTGCGCGAGATCAGATACCTCGTTACCGAACACGGTATGGACGGCGTTTATTTTGCCGACGAGCTGTGGTGCCGCAGCGTGAAAGAGATGCACGAAACGTGCGACGCGCTCAGCTCTCTGCACCTCGATTTCGTGTGGGGCTGCCAGACGCGCATCGGCATTTTCGGACAGGAGGATTTCGAGTATATGTTCCGCGCCGGCTGCAGATGGGTGTTCTTCGGCGTAGAAAGCGGCTCGAAACGGATCCTTGAAAAAATGAACAAGCGCCTTGCCTGCGATAAGGTGGAAGAAACCTTTTCGGCGTGCAGAAAAGCCGGCATCGTTTCGATCGGGTCCTTCATTGCGGGCTTCCCCGGGGAAACGCCCGAGGATCTCAAGGAAACGGTCTCCTTGATCGAGCGGCTCGATACCACGCTCATTAACCTGAATCTTTTTATCGTGATGCCGGGTTCGGATATTTATTACCGGCTCGTTGCCGAAGGAAAATACCCGGAGATCACGGATCTTCACCGTCTTGAGGACGAGGATTATATGCTGAAGATGGACCACAATTATACCGAGGTTCCCTACAGAGAGTTGCGCGTGGTGCAGTCGTGGTATATGTGGAGGTCGTTTTCGTCAAACAGCATCAGCGTGGGCGATAAGAAAACGTCGTTTACCAAAAAGGTGATCGCCGATGCGCTCAGATCGCTGCGCGGAGGCACGCTGAAGGATTTTCTGCTCACGTCTCTGTACGCGCTGAAGGAGTTTTCAACCATCGCGTTCTATTCTCACGCGTTTCCTCGCATCAAGAAAAAATACGGGATCTCCGGCAAGCGGCGGCGTTCATAGGGGCTTTTGCCTGTGGGATCCGCCGTATTGCTTTCTCCGGGCGCGGTTTGAAACCGGAATTGTTATCTTTTGTGCCGAGGAGGAAACGGAGAATAGGGAAAAACGTTGTCGGAAACGACAGGCTGTGCCGTTATTATTTTTATATATAATTTTTAGTCTGTTACTTGCAATTAAAGAAGAAAAGTGATATAATAACTCGGAATTATTCCGAAATGCCCGAAAACGGAAAACGCACGTTTTTCCGCGGCGAGTTTTTTTGTGGAGGATCTTACGTTCCATGAGTGTGGCGATGAACGAGCTGATCGAAAAAGGGAAGTTCCTGATGGTTTCTTACAGGAGCATCGACAGCCATATCGTGGTGGAGGACGTACACAACATGCAGGCCCGGGGGATCCGCATCTGGTACGACGACGCAATGGAGCTCGGCGACAACTGGAAGCACGTGGCGGAGGGCGTTATCAAACACCCCAACTGTGCGGGCGTTATTTTTTACAACAGTGAAAATTCCTTTATCAGCAAGCCCGTGTTCATGGAGCGCGGCTGGACGCGCGAGCAGGCTGCCGCCATGAAAGAACAGGGCAAGCCCTACGTTTTCTTTTCCGTGAACATCGGCGGCAGATCGACGAACGCGATCATCCGCGACACCTTCAATCTGGTGGGCGACAATTTTGAATCGCTGTTCCCCTTCGAGTACCTGCGCGACGTGGTGGATATGTTCAACGAGGACGTGATCTGCGTGATGCGGACCGGCACCTCGGAGCAGACCGCGGACGTCATCTATAAAAAAGTAAGGCCCCTCGGCGTGGTGGACGACGAAGAGGTGCTGCTTGAGAAGCTGATCAAATCGGGGCATCTCGTTATAGAGGACCGCAACAAGGTCGCCTATCTGGGCTCCTATCCCCAGAAGCTGGCGGACGTGGACGTCTCCCGCCGGAACCTGGGCAAGAAATGGTTTTCGGAGCGCGGCGTGAACTACTGTTACGACAACGGCAAGTATTATGCCTGCGAGCCGATCCGTTTCGTGTACCGCGGCAAAACGGAAGAGGGGCTTCTGTTTGTGGCGGACCGGATCCTGTTCCGCGTTACGGCGGAGGAAGCGCCCGCCGCGCTGGAGCAGTTTACAAAAGAGGCCTTCCGCGCCGAAAGAAAAGCGGTCCCGGTGGGAAGCGCGTTTCTGATGAGCGCCAGAGAATACGAGGCGGGCATCCCGTTTTTCGACAGTTTTGTGAAAACCTCAGACTACGCCGAGAACGTACAGCGGTTCTGGCTGGCGGACCGGGGCAAAGGCGGAAGGGCCCTGCAGATGAACGTAAACGAAAGCCTGCAGGTAAACGAGCGGGGCTTCAATAAAAAAATCAAGCTGGGCGTCAGGCCCGCGATCCTGCTGAACTTCGGCAAAAAATAACTCAAAGGAGATTTTGGTAGATGGCAAACGCAAGAACCGACATCCGGGCGATGAACGCGCTGAGCAGCGCTATGCGCGATATCGTTTCCGACAAAAAGCTGGACAGTATTTTCTATGAATACCGCGATAAACGCGTGATCGCGCGAAAGCTGTTCGAGGCGATCGTTGAAAAACGGAATTCTTCCGAAGACGGTAAAACTTTCATTTTCAGCGATTCCATCCGTGAACCCGGCATCCTTGCCACTGCGCAGGTGCTGCAGACGGTTCTGACGCTGATCAACGATTACGAGCTCGAGATCACGGAAGACGTGCTTGCCGTCTGCGAGGATCTTCTGAACGACTTGCTCGAAAGGACCAGCAACCCCAACGGGAATTACAACCTGTTCTATGAGGCGGAGATCCCCGCCAAGGACATTCCCGAAGGCAAGTTCCTGTTCGACGCCTCTCCCTACGACGTGGAATTCCCCGCGTGCTTCTCTTATATCGACTCTCTTACCTGGGTGCTGCCCGTGGCGCTGGACCTGCTCCGTACCAACATATTGAACCAGGGCATCCTGTTCGGGCCGGAAAAAGAGAAGACGCTGATCGCGCTTTCCAAGTACGGCGTTAAGTACCTGAACCTTGCGTTCGTGGCCAATCCGGCGTCCAGCCGGATGACCTGCGGCTGGAACTTTACGTGGCGCTGCGTCAACCCCTCTCTGTATTATACCTATGCCGTAAGCGAATGCTGCCAGACCATCAAGCTTGCCTACGCCGAATTTCTGGACGGGATGACCAACCGGCCGATCGTGGATACCGAAAGCGGCAAACGGTACGCGCAGATCCTTTCCGGCATCAACGACGATCTGCCCTATAAGGATCCCACCTCGCCGATCGGCAGACTGTTGGCCGGCCTGCTGCGCGCGGCGGAAGGCATCTGGAACGAGGCAAAAGACCGCATCGACGACCGTTTCTTTAACTATGACCTCTCTATCATAGACGACGAAACCATCCGTCACAGCCAGTCCAGCGACGCGCTGTTCAACATGGTGTTCATCGTGAACACGGTGATCTCCAGCGGTCTGCACGAGGTGCTCGAGAATCATATCGCCACCGCCCGCAACGACGCGGAGCGCGAGAAATACCAGATGGAACGCGACGATATGTTCGAGCTGCTGCAGCTTGCCATTCAGCGGACCACCCGTTTCTACAACGACCTCAAGGCGGTGGGCAGAGACTACATCGTGGACCAGTATTATGCCGTGTTCAACGAGAACTACGTGTACCACAAAGTGCTCGCGCGCGAACTTCGTAAGAGAAGGATCCGCCTGATGAGCCTTCTGCCGGTCACCATCTCAACCAACACGCTGTTGGGCGAATATCTGATCAAGTACCCGCAGGTGGATATGTTCAAGTACCTCGACGGCATCATGAGCGACAGGGTCATGGACGAAAAAGGCCGTTACGGCTGGCTGTGGGAAAAGGACTGCTACTATTCCGCCAGTAACTTCTACTATATCTCCTCTCTTGCAGGGTTCTACCGCTATTACGAATCCTACGAAGAGCGCTTCTCTCTGATCGACGCCGAGAACAACGAAAACATCACCCGCATCCGCGAGGAGCAGTATGCGGCGCTCACGGCAGAGGGCGGCGAGATCGAGCAGCTCAAAAAGCAGATCAGCGCGCTGAAGGAAGAAAACGCCCGGCAGGCGGAGATCATCGCGCAGGGTTCCCCGGTGGAGAACGCCATCTCCGATCTCTGCAAAACCTCCATGCAGGACGGCCTCCTGAGCGCGTTCAACGGAATGCTGGGGCAGATCCTCGGCTCGGCGGACCCCTCGGAGGGCAAACGCCTGACCAGGGAAGAAAAACAGTTCATGGAAAATATGAAGATGCTGCTGGTGCGCATCCTCTTCGATCAGAAGACCTTCGATATGGCGGGCGACTGCAAGGAAGTGCTTGACGCGCGCAACCAGAAGGAGGCCTACAACAAGCTGGTCGGCTTCCTGCGGAAGGATATCCGCAACGGACTGCAGTACTACACCAAGCAGGTGGTGGTATCCGTCAAGCACGAGAGCGACTTCGTGATGACCGAGGGCTACGACGGCATCCGTACGCAGCTTTCCCGTAAAAAAGACTGACGCGGTGCTCCGGCGCTGAAATAAAGGAGGAAAAAACAGATGAAATCACTGACATTCTTCTCATACAAGGGCGGTGCGGGCAGAACTTCCGCGCTGGTAAATCTGATACCGCTGCTTGGTGACGAAGATCATCTTCAGGCCACGGGCGAGAACCCGATCGTTCTGGTGGATATGGATATCGACTCCGCCGGTCTTACCTACCTGCTTGACAGGGCGGAGGACGCGTACCATTCCAACTGCTACGTGCAGTACTGCCTCGGGCAGGGCATTCCCGGGCGCGACAACATCAACGTGCCCATCGACCGCCACCCCTTTTTCTCCAATCTCTGCAAGGTAGGGGAATTCTTCGGGCTTGAGAACGACGCCGTTCTGTTCCTGCCCGCAAAGGACGGCGCCATGATCGAGGATACGAACGCCGCCAACTACGACGCGAGAACCTCCCCGCACCTTACCGCCATGCTGCAGCTCTGCGAGGATTACGACTGCGCTGCAGTGATCTGCGATTCCGCGGCGGGCGACCAGCTGACCGCACGGTGGAGCACCAACATCACGCAGATTATGGTATGCTGCATGCGGCCCACGAAGCAGTTCCGCGACGGCACGGTGCGCTATCTGAGCCGTTTTGAGAAAGAAAACAATATGAAGGACATCATCATCGTACCGAACGTGGTGCCCCCCATGCGCATGACGATCAACGGCGACGCCTATCCGATCACCGCCAAGCTCAATCTGAGAAACGCCATCAGCAGAGAGCTCGACGAAAACAGAAACGCTCTGCATCTGGATATGCTCACCGGCGACGAGTTCGGCATCCCCATGGTGCCGCGCTTCATGTGGCTTGAAGGCGTGCTTGCCCGTGTGGAGGACCGCAACGAGGACGAAGAGCTCGCATACAGCAAATACCGGCTGCTCGCCGATATCATCCGCGACGATACCGACGATTCATTCAACTCCTGATTTCCGGCGGACAGGCCGAGCGAGGAACACATTATGGAAAATATAGAACCGAAAGCAGAAAAGAAAGATCCGAAAGCATTAAATATCGAACTGATGAACGAGCTTCAGCGGCTCGTTCCCGATGAGAATCTCCGGCTGTATATTTTCGGCGAGAGCGATAACGACGTCCTCACGAAAAAGAGCCTTTGGAAGAACGTAAACTATTTCAAATACATCAATAACGTACTGAACCTCAGCTTCATGTACATTTACGCCTGCTACCGCCGTATGACCGATAATCTGGACGTGATCGATATCGCCTCCTTCTCCAGCAACGCGAAGCGGGTGTACGATATTCTGAGCAAACTGTATATCGGCAGACCCGTCAATACGGAGCTGATCCAGTTTGTTCTGATGGACCTGTATATCGACCTTACCGGCGAGAACTCTCTCGGCGAGTACGTGCCGGACTTTATGCAGACCGGGCGGAAGCTGGATTTCCACAGCTATTTCCGCAAGGTGATGGAGTGGCAGAAAACCTCGCGTCTGGATGATTCCCTTGAAGAGATCCAGAGCATGTTCCTGAAGCTGCTGCCGTGCCTCAGCTTCCTGCGCAACGTTTCGCTGGTGGGCGAGGACGACAATTTCACCTTCAAGGTGAAGGACTGGAACGACGAAAGCGAGTTTTACTGCAACCGTACCGTCATCAAGGTCAAGCTCGGCCGGCGCGAGCGTTTCTATTTCCTGGAAAGCCTCACCGTTACCAATTCCAAGCTGCTGCTGGCGTACAACTCCATCGACGGGAGCGGCGTGATCAACTACTATATCTCGGAAGACGATGAGGACGAGGAAGAGACCTCCGAAGAGGAACTCGACAAAGAGAACGCCGTTTCGCGCAGGGAAAACTGCGGCGACGTGTTCAGCGAAATCACGGGCCAGAGCCTGAACGGCGAAGACGAGGAAGACCAGAAGGGTTTTATTGAGGATATCCATACGATCAACTACCGCTATATCAAGAATCTGGCGCTGGCGATCTCGGATTCCATGTCGGACGACGACAAGCGCAACCTTTATAACCGCTTCTTCGCCTCTTACCCCGATTCCTTCGCCACCGATACCGTGCAGGAGGATTTCGATGTTGAACTGTATAATTGGGACAACGTGAGCATGATCCTGCTGATCGAGGCCAGCCCCACGAAGGTGCTGTACGAGCTGCTGTATCACAACCCGCATATGTTCCGCGGGCTGCTGAAGGAGCTCGGCCTGCGCTTTGACCACAAGCTGCCCCTCTGCAAAATGACGGGCAAGGAGCTGGATGCAAAGATCCAGGAATTCTATGAGAGCAACAAGCTCACCGGATTCATCTGGCGCGAGGAAAACAGCGCGGGCGCTTTCTCGGAAAAGCGCAACGCCGAGATCAAGGCGCGCCTGATCGTGGACAGCCTGAACAGCCTTTCCCCGGCGGACAGCACCGTGTGGCACGGCGTAAACCTCTGGAGCATCTGCGAGATCATCCTTGCAGTGGAAAAGGTGAAGGAAAAGAAAGACAAAGAGGTACAGCTGAGCATGCTTACCCAGATCATGGGCGGCGTGTTCAAGCGGCTGATCTGCTTCTACCGCGGCCTGTACGCCTACGCGGGCGTTATGGATAAATTCGACGTGTTCTCTTATTCCCATGTGATGAAGGAGCAGGAGATCCGCGAGTTCCAGCAGCAGGCCATAGACGCCTTCACGAAAGAGGCTTCCGCATGGGCGGAGCGGCTGAGAGATATCCCCGTTCCCGCCGATGAATTCGTTTCGCTGTGTGAAGACTGCGCCTTCAGCGCGGGCGGCAGCGTGCGGAACGAGACCAAATTCCTGCGCAGCATCCTCGGCAAGTCTGAGATCATCATGGGCATGGATCTGCGCAAGCTGTTCTCCGTGACCTTCGACTGGACGGAAAAGAGCAAGCAGAACATCGAGAAGCTGATCTCCAACTCCCTGAGATTCCTCAACTACATCAAGAACGGCGGGTTCAAGCCCAGAAGCCTGTGCGACGCCGTTTATCCCACCTGCGCCATCTATATCAGCAATTTCAACAACAGGGACGGCTATAAGACCATGACCTTCATGCTCACCGGCGACGACGGGCAGGAAGACAAAGAGATCAAAATGCTGACCGACTTCGAATACAGAATGGGCGAGGCGTATTACTGCCTGCCGAACATCGCGCGCTCCAACAAGAGCTGGTGGATCGAGCCCTTTGTGATCAACTGCCGCGATTTTGACGATCTGTTTCAATAAGCGCCGGACGGATACCGCAAATAATTGACCGTCCGATAAAGGAGATACAAGTATGCTGCACTATATGTTGGACGCTTACGGAAGCGAGGAGGAAAACTCCAACAATCTTCTCTGCGTCAATGAACTTCTCGGCAAGGTGTTCAAAGACCTTTCCGTTTCCCCGGTGATGCCGCCGTTCCTGCTGCCTTATTATTACTGCGAAGATCCCTCCGACGGGGGCATTTCCGCGTTTTGTTTCTGCAAAGGCGGGCACATCACCATCCACACCTTCCCCTTCCGCGGGTGCTATTTCGCCGATCTGTTCTGCGATGACTTCTTTACCACGCAGGAGGCGGAAAAAGCCTTTACGAACATGCTGTATGCCCGCAAGGTGAAATCGGTGCTGGTGGACCGGCGTTTCCCCGATTCCTTCCCCAAGCAGGACGACAACGATTCGTCTGATTTCGGCCCGCATTATCTCATCAAGGTGGACGATATCGACCTTTCGATGGAAAAGATCTATCAGATCCTCGATAAAATGCCCGATAAGATCGAGATGCTGCCCATTTCAAGGCCCTATGTGATATTCGACAACAATTTTGCGCCGAAGTTTATATCGGGTCTGGTTCTGGTGGCGCAGTCGCATATCTCCATGCATTACGACATTGCCGCGCGTCAGCTTTATATGGATATCTTTTCCTGTAAATTCCTCGACGACCACAATATCCGGCCGGTTCTGGAGGAGCTGTTCTCCGACAAGGCGGAGTACCACCTGATCATCCGCGGTTCCAAGTACGTGTGGAATTCGCAGACGACCAAAGAAAAGTACGACCGCAACTCCGCATGGAGAAAGGGAAGCATAGGCTCCTGAATGAAACCGGCAGAAAGAGAATCGCCGGCTGTTGAAAGAGAGATTGAAGTAGTATGGAACACGCATTTTTGATACTCCTGCCCCTTGCGTTGATCTTCCTTGTGTCGCGGATACTCTGCACAGGGTGTGAAAAACTGCATCTGCCGTTTGTGATCGGCGAACTTCTGGCAGGTATTCTGATCAGCTTCATCAGGTATATCCCCGGGCAGCAGATCATTACCGACTATACCGAAGGCGGCCTGAGCTTCTTTGCGAAGGTCGGCGTGATTCTGATCATGTTCTCAGCAGGGCTGGGAACCGACGTGAAAATGGTCAAATCCACCGGCAAAGCCGCATTGGTCATCACGACGCTGGGCGTTGCGGTGCCCATCGGGCTCGGATTCCTTGTTTCCTGCCTGTTCCATGAAGGCGGCATCGGCGCGATCACTTCGGCACACGCGGTGCGGTATTTCTTCTACGGCGTGATCCTCACCGCCACATCGGTGAGCGTTACCGTAGCCACGCTGAAAGAGATGGGCAAGCTCTCCGGCAAGGTGGGCACGGCCATTGTTACGGCGGCGATTCTGGACGACGTGATCGGCGTGATCCTGCTGAGCTTTGCGGCGGGGCTTGCCGGTTCGGACGTGAAAATCGGCATCGTTATCCTGAAGGCGGTTCTGTTCTTCGCGGCGGCGATCCCGCTGGGCTTCTTATTCCGCGCGCTGTTCAAAAAGCTTTCCGCCGTGATCCCCGAAAGGTTTCTGCAGATCCTGGGCCTGTCGCTGGCTTTCACCTACGCCTACTGTGCCGAAAAAATCTGCGGCGTAGCCGATATCACCGGCGCGTACTTCGCCGGCCTGATGCTCTCAGGCACCGCGGAATCCAAAAAGATCGACGGCCTCTGCAACTCTCTCTCACTGTTTTTCCTGCCGGTGTTCTTCGCGAATATCGGTATCACCACGGAGTTTTCCGGCGTGGATATCAACATTCTCATGTTCGGCCTCTGCTACGTTGTTGCTGCGCTGGTGAGCAAGGTCATCGGATGCGGCACGGGCGCGCTGCTCTGCGGCTTCTCACTGAGAGAGTCCGCCTCGGTAGGCGTGGGCATGATGGTGCGGGCGGAGGTTCTGCTGATCTGCGCCCAGAAAGGCATCCAGTCCGGCATGGTAGAATCCAACATCATGCCGTTTATCCTGATGATCATTCTGGTTTCTTCGCTGTCTACGCCCACGATCCTCAAGATCCTGATGGGCAACAAAGGGCACGGGCATAAGCGGCCTCCCGCGGAGATAAGCGCGGGCGCGGAAAGCTCCGGCGCGCCGGAGGCGATATCCGGCTGATGCAGCCGACCGCAGGGGCGGCACAGAGTGAGAGGGGTTTTTTATGACGAACAGAGGTATACAGGGAGAATACCTCCCGCATCAGGGTACGCTCATCATGTACCCGTTCCGCGGGGATATCTGGCGCGACGGCGCAAAACACATCCGTACGTATATACTGGATCTGGTAGAAAAGATCTCCGCTCGTGAGATCGCGTATCTGATTGTCGATCCGTCCCATGAGCAGGAGGTCCGGCATCTGGAATCGCCTTCGGTAAAGATCATCCCGCTTGAATACGACGATATCTGGATCCGGGATACCGCGCCCACCTTCATACACGACAACGGCAGGGTGTTCTGCCTCGACTGGCGTTTCAACGCGTGGGGCGGCAAAAAAGAGGGCGCATTCTATCCGTGGCGGAGCGATAACAATCTGGCGGGAAATCTGGGGGCGTATTTCGGCCTGCCCGTAAGAAAACCGCCCGTAACGCTGGAGGGCGGCGCGATCCTTTCGGACGGGAACGGCACCCTCTTCACCACCAGAAGCGTGGTGCTGAACCGGAACCGCAACGTCTTCCGTTTAAGGGAACTGATCGAACCGCTGCTGAAGCTCTACACGAAAATGGACCAGGTTGTGTGGCTCGACAAGGGCCTTTACATGGACGAGACCAACGGCCATATCGACAATATGATGTCCGTGATCAACGCGAACACGCTGTGCCTTGCCTGGACCGACAATCCCAAGAGCCGGAACTACGACCGGGTGCGCAGCGCCTACAACGTGCTGAAGAACGCGCGGGACGTGGACGGCAAGCCCTATGAGATCATTCAGATGCCGCTGCCGGAGATCCCGCCGAGAACGCAGGCGGAGGCGGACGCCGTAGAGAAAAACCCGCGGGCGCTGGAACGCAAATGCGGCGACGTGCTTCCCGCCACCTATCTGAATTTTTACCATCTGAACAACGCGGTGCTGTTTCCGGTGTTTGACTGCGTAACGGACGCGCAGGCGCTCTCGATCATCCGCGGGCTGTTCCCGGATAAGGAGATCCTGCCCGTTTACAGCCGGGAGCCGCTGCTGGGCGGCGGCGGGCTGCACTGCCTGCTGCACGAGGTGCCGGTGCTTCCTTCGGAAAACGGTTCCGTGTAAAGCGCACAAAGAAAAATATAAAAATGAAAACGGCTGTGCCGGGCGTGATACCCGATACAGCCGTTGTTTTCTGTTCCTTCTTCACAATCACGTTTCCCCTCTCTATATTATATACCTAATAATATATAAGCGCCAAAAGTCAGACTTTTGCCCGCCGGGCTCTTAACTCCAATCTCCAAAATCCAAAATCCAAAATCCTGACTCCAAACTCCTTACTTTTTACAGATATTGTGGCTTTCTCCCACGCCGCATACCACATGTATTGCATACCGCGGAGCCATGCTTTTTTAACGGCTGCGGAGGCCCTGAAAATGCTTGTTTTTGCTGTCAATTCACTGTTTTGCAACAATTAAAGCACATTCGTTTGACGTTCAATTAATTTTGTTAAAACTGTACATAGGATTAATCAATATTTGTGCAGGTTGTCAAACAGCTAGTTGTTGACAGGGCCTGAAAGATTGCGATATAATAGTGATGATATAGTATACCCGAAGTGCCCCCAAAAATAGGGGGTTTGCGTGGTTTTACTTATTCAGTTGTATCTTTTCAATGAGAAGGAGTGTTACGTATGGGAACAAAAGCTAAGCTTTCAACGAAAGTTCTTAGCGTATTCCTGTCGGTGCTTATGGCTGCGAGCTGCCTTTCCGTGGCTCTGCCAAGCCTTGCGCCGAAAGCCTTTGCCGCCACGCCCGAAGATAATGCGTGGCAAGCTCTTGCGGATGCTTTTACGGCAGCCTATAACGGCGGCTATATGAGCACGCGGGATTGGAGCTCCATCATATCTGCCAACGGGACGATCGAGGTGAACGACGGTACAACCAACGGTTACGCGTACAACGTCGTCGCCGCGTTGGGAGAATTGCTGAAGCTCATCGGCACAGATAAGCACAACAGCGAGCTGCGCGCCGATATCAAGGCGACGCTGCCTAACTACGGTTGCACGCTGGGAGAGTATCAGGAGAACTTCCTGAACAACCTTCTGGATGTGAGCGGCGATTACGGCACGTATTCGCCCACCAGCATCTGGAACGGCAACAGCGCGGACGTGGGAACCTACCTTACCGCAAAAACGATCACGATCACTGCAACGCGTGAAGAGAGCGCCGCGATCCTTTCGGATTTCGAGACGATCGACGATCTTGCCGCTGCGGAATACAAGGTGGTTAAATCGTATTCCATTACGATCACCGCCGGCCCCGTGACCTGCGATTCCAACAACGGCAGCGAAACCGGCGCCTACTATGCGAACAGCACGGTAGAGGCTGCCGCCGCCGCGCCTGTTGTTGCAGCAGACAAAACGCAGCTGCAGGCCATCAAGGCGTATCTGGATTACGTAGCCACCGATGAGTTCAAGCCGAAGTTCGAAGCCTGGTACAACAACGGCGGCATCGTGAACACCGCCAGCCTGTACGACTACAGCACCGGCGACATCAACACGATGGTAACCAACTATACGGCAAAGTACAACGCGGTGTATACCGGCGAGCTTGCGTACAGAGAAGAATACATCGGCGAATCGGTGTTCCAGACCCATAAGGCGTTTGCGGACGCTGCGAACGACGCGCTTGCCGTGGTAAGCTTTAAAGATTACGTTGCGTGGCTGGTAAACGGCACGCCCTATCCCACCGGCACCACCGTAAACCGCGACGATTACCGCACCACGGATCCCGAAAGCATCCAGAAGGTGATCACGCAGGCCACCTCGTTCAGAACCGCTCTGAACAGCGCGCCCGCCAGCACGATCACCATCCTGAAGAATATGTACAGCCAGCAGGGCTTCGATCCCGATAAGGCTTACGATGCGGCGGACGCGAGCACCTACTACGCCAACTTCGATAACTTTATCACTTATCTGAAGGGCCTGATGTACAACTACTACCTGCAGGAGATCCGGCAGGCGGCGAACGTGCTGCTGAACAACGGCGCGGATACCACCTATTCCTTCTCCAACGAGACCAGCAAGTTCTTCAACCTTATGAAGAACGCGGTTGGCGCCGCCAACTATACGGAGGGCAGCAACTACGTTAAAACCTCCGATACGCAGGTAAATCAGGATAAAACCTATTATAAGCAGGATGCAACCTACACCTACTCCGACGTGGCCGCCGACGCGACCGCGCTGGAAGACGGCGTGCGTTACTATACGCAGTACGTAAAGGTTGAAACTCCCGCGGCCGCGTCGCTCTCTTCGTACTACGAGGAGACGGAGCAGTATACGTATAAGCCCACGGCGGATACCGCGCTGAAGAGCGGCAAAACGTATTACACGCTTGAGGGCGGCGTTTACACCGCCGTTGCCGAGCCCGACGAAGCCGCGCTCAGCACCTATTACGAGGCAGATAAAACTTACGTTACCTTTACGCTTACGGCCGATACCGCAGTGAACGCGGTAAAGACGTATTACACCAAAGGCAGCGAATACAACGTTGTAACTTCTCCTTCCGATAAATATGTGAGAACCTATGCCGTTAGGGACGTGAACTATCGCAAGACGATGAACACGAAGATCCTTTCCGGCAAAACGTACTATACGCTTGCGGACGGCAAATACACCGCCGTCAGCGAGCCTGTGGCGGCACAGCTCGCCAATTATTACGAAACCTACGTCAACCGTACGTATCAGCTCACCTCCGATAAAAAGCTGGTAAGCGGCAAAACCTACTGGAGACAGCAGAGCGGCGCTTACACCGAGGTTGAGGAGCCCGATGAGGACGATATCACCTCTTATTACGAGCCCAAATTCGTCCAGGTAACCGACCCCGTCCGTGCGGACCTGTACGAGTATTATGAGTATGCCGGCACCTACTACGGCCTGAAGGGCGTAGGCAACGGCGAATACGTTGAGGCGGATTACGAGAGCTCTTATTCCAAGACCTCCGATACCGCGGTGGATTCCTCGAAGACGTATTATACTTATAACGAAGAAACCGGCGTTTACACCAAGGTGACCAATCCCACGGCCGCCGGGCTTGCCGATTATTACGAGAGAGCCCAGTGCCCGATCAACGATACCGATCTGGCCGCGCTGTACGCTTTCTTCAGCAACGCCGTTTCCACCATCAGCGACGCGAGCAGCGCAGGCGTCAACGTCAGCAACTATATGGACGATGCGCTCGTAGAGCAGATCAGTGCCATGAAGGAAGCCCTCCGTCAGGAGCAGATCACCCGCGGCCGCGTTACCGAGGCGTTCCTGCAGGCGTACCAGCCGGTGCTCGATATGACGGCCGGTTACATCAAGGGCGGCAAAACGATCCCCGAGCTGTATACCGATATCAAGACCATCGAGGCCAAGTTCAGCAGCCTGAAGAGCACCTACACCTGGTTTGCTTCCGACCCGCGCGCAGCGGCTGTTCAGGAGTTCATCAACGAGCTGTACAACGAAGTGTACGACCGCGTTCAGAGCCAGTACATCGAGATCAATACCGCGTATTATAACGACGGTCAGAGCACCAGCGGCGGCGTAACGGCGGCAAACGCCTATCAGATGCGCCAGAACCTCAAGCGGCTCAACGATCTCACCGGCACCTACAACGGCACCAGCCTGAACATCCTTACCTGGATCGGCCAGAGCTATACCGCCACAAAGATCACCGGCAGCAACGCCATCGGCGCGCGCAACTCCACCAACCTCAACCGTTACTACCGCGACAACCGCGACGGCCAGGACGGTAAGATCACCGTAAGCGGCACCTCGCACGCAACCATCGCCGGCGCCGTAAACAACTACAACTTCGGCCAGAGCGCATGGAGCGCCACCGGTACGGCATACAGCCACATCAACATCACCCGCCGCGGCAGGGACGAAGATCTCGCCCGCTCCATCGCCGGCACCGATTATTATACCGCGTGGTTCACAATGAACGGCGCGCCCGCTTCGGGCAACTACAACAGCGTGGCCTCCACGCTCACCAAGCTCGATAAATTCCTTGCCAACTCCCAGTTCACTTCGCTCCTCGGCGCGGATGAGCTCGGCCTCGGCATCGAAACGCTCGGCCAGTACATCAAGTACATCCTTGCCACCAAGCTGTTCACCAACGATATGGTCAGCACCCTTGTCGGCGCGCTGTTCCCGATGCTCACCGACCTGTTCGAGTACACCATTGTTACCGAGCTTACCAAGCTGAGTCCGCTGGATGCGTCAACCTTCGGCGTGGATAACCTTTCCGGTAATCTGGAAGTTGCTGTCAACGGCAACAGCCTCGGCGGTCACTCCAGCCGTACCTTTGAAACCATTACGGGCAACCAGCTCGGCGCCAAGATCTATCCCTCCAGCTTCGGTCAGTACCTGATCGATAACGGCTTTTCCGCCATCGGCAACAACATCAAGGGCTCCGATAAAAACTGGACCAAATACCGCCTTGACGAAAACGGCAACCCCAACGGCACCCGTGACGCCAACGGCAAATTCAACTACAGCGTAGACTTCAAGGAGTACTTCAAGAAATACAACACCACCTTCGATTGGGGCATCGATTCCATTCAGGGTACCTCCATCACCGAAACGGCGCAGCTCCGCTACAACCGCTTCTGCACCGTGCTCGGCGTGGTGTTCGGCGCGGCGCTGCCGCTGCTCAAAGCGTTGTTCGGCACCACGAATTTCAGCGGTGACGCCGACGGCGCAGCCGTGGTATATGCCAACCCCATAAGATATAAGGTGCCCATTATAGGCAACATCTCCGGTAAACTGTACGGTTACAATCTTGAAGCCAGGCTTACCGTATATTACCTTGACCTGTACGAAACGCTGTGGATCCCGGTGATGGAAGCGCTGGGCATCAACGGCGACGTGATGAGCTACACCTTTGCCGGTGTGGACTCCTTCCAGACCGGCAACGCCACCACGGACCGCAACGCGCTGGTACACGCGCTGCTCGACCCCGTATGGCAGCTCATCGACACGCTGGCAACCAAACCCGTCACCACTCTTCTGAAGCTGCTGCCCAACCTCTCCTACCATTTGATGAACGGCAGCGTCGACGCCCTTCTGGCACGCCACATCGCGTTCAATGTTAAGGGTGAAGACTTTACGCTGGACGGCGACGGCGTCGTGGGTACGATCGTTGAGTGGGTCGGTAACGGCTTCTCCGGCACCATCGCCGGCAAGATCGATATCAGCAAGGATTTCGACCTGAGCACCATGATCAACCTTGAGGATATGCTCGGCTTCAGCCTCAAGGACCTGAACACCGTGCTTGCAGGCGTGCTCGGCATGGTGAAGGAAGAGGCCGTTTACGAGGTGCAGGTAGGCACCAACGACGACGGCACGCCCAAGATGGAAAAACGCGCCAACCTGCCCGGCATCGGCACCGGCAAGCTGGCAACGATGTATTCCACCAGAAGCAATAGCTACAGGAGCCAGGCGAAGATCGCCACCTGGAACGGCAGCTCGGATTCCTATGCTTCCAAGAACGGCCACCGCACCTATTACACCGCCAATACCGAAATTCTGCTGTACGCTCTGTTCAACTGGGTGTTCCGCGCGGCGCAGACCAAGGGCGGCCTTGCCGATATCCTCGGCTTTGTCGCCAACCTCACCGGCAACTCGCTGGGCGACAGCATCCCGCAGCTTGTATACGCGCTGCTGGACGGCATCGAGAGCGCGGACCTTGCGTTTGCCGCTCTGGTAGAGCTGCTCAACGAGCCCAGATACGCGGTGAAGACCTTCAACTGGTACCAGCCCAGCCAGCACACCACCAACTGGACCGCTACCCCGTTCACCTATCTCAACTACAACAACAAGTGGACCGAGGACAAAGCCGAGTACATCTACGAAAACGTAGATAACATCGTTAACGCCGTGGTGAATATGATCACGCCCGAAACCCTCGAGAAGTTCGACGGCGACGTCAACGTATGGCTCGACCGTCTCATCAACTCCATGTTCAACAACGAGGGCATCATGAACGTGATCGAGGTCGTTATCAAGCTCGGCCAGGCGCTGGAAAGCAGCCCCGCCATCGTGAAGCTCCTGCGCCAGCAGGTGAAGACCACGAACTCCAACGACCCCGAGATGAACCTGTTTGCGTGGTACAACGTATGGGGTTACCTGTACCGTGAAGAGGTTACGCTGGATACCAACCAGTTCCTCGCTTACAACGTACAGAACAACCAGGTATACGTATACGAAGCCGTGCCCAACGACGAAGACGTTGAAACGGTAACGCTGCAGTACACCAACACCATGACGTCTTCCGCCAAGTATTCGTGGAAGATCGTGCAGGCCTACGCCGTAGCGCCGAACGAGACCATCCCGTGGCAGATCAACGGCACGGTTATGAGCTCCTATAACGGCAAGCCCTATAACGATAAATACGGCCCGTACAAGAACCTGTTCACCAATCTCCGCTGGACCGAAGCCGGCACCTCTGAGGACGGCAACCTGCTGTACACTTGGGAAGTTAAGCTCACCAGCGATATCATCGGCCACATGACCGATAACAGCGCCAAGGGCGGCAGCCTGAAGCGCATCGGCTCCGCCGGCAACTACACCGGCTACAGAGACGGCAACGGCTCCTACAACGTAGGCGCCTGGTACCCGCTGATCGACGGCGGCGAAACGGACGACGAGAGAAGCCTGAACGCCCGCGCTATGTTCACCGCGGTGTTCAGCGAGCTGATCGGCCCGTTCTCCACGCTGTTCGCGTTCATCCTCAAGGGCGATCCGCTGCGTCTGTTCCAGACCGGCACCGATACCTCCTCCGCGCTCACCATCCAGGGCTACGCGGCTTATAACAATGCGCTCATCCCGATGCTTGAGGCACTGGGCGTATACGGCCTGAAGACGCAGGATGAATTCAACTCCTACGCCAACACCAATGGCACCCGCGCGGCGTTCGATTACCTTGTAAACGAACTGTTCGCAGCCATGGATAACCTGCTCGAGGACGACCGCGTATACGACGACCAGGGCAACGTGATCGAAGGCAAGGGCGCGTTCCAGAAGCTGATCGACGTAATGCCGCATCTGTATTACTTCCTGCAGAGCGACGGCCTCACCACCGTTCTCAAGAACCTGCTGATGTTCGCGCTGCAGCTGCTCGATACGCTCCGTCCCGTTGTGAACATCGACGTGGATAACCTTGTCCGCACGCTGGTGTGCCGCCTGATGAAGTACGATTACAACTACGAGAGCGGCGAATACAGAGCCAAGGAGCTCACCGCCTCGCTGCTGGATCTGCTCGGCATGAAAGCGCCCGCGCACACCGACGCCACCGCCACCCGCGACGCGGAAAAAGTGGCAGCCGTGTTCGGCTTCTCCGTGAAGACGATGACGCTCGCCGAGATCTTCCTGCTGGCGCAGGGCATCCTCGGCCTGAACCTCACCCCGCTCACCTATGCGCTTGAGGGCATGGTCGCCTATTCCGGCACCACGGACCTGCACTACAACGCCAACCAGACCAAACCTTACGCTTACACGAGCTATAAGGTTCCCGATACTTCCAATACTTACGAAACCTATACCATCAACTTCGAAGGCCGCGACACCATCACCGTCACGCTTTCGGCGCTGATCGATATCCTCAAGTACGAGGGCAATGCCGCCGCACTCGACAAGCTGGCCGGCACCGTATCCAACTACCTGCCCGGCGCGCAGAACCTGCTCACCGGCGAGGGCGTGGACGGCCTCATCCAGGCGCTTGTTATGATCATGGACGATAAGCCCTACGGCAGCGCCCTTACCCGTCCCAACTGGGACTACATCTTCGAAGGCCGCATGGTGAAGGGCTCCGACGGCGTTACCCAGCGGTGGGTCAACATCTTCAACACCGACGAGATCCTCGGCTCCGGCTCCAACAACACGTTCACCAGATGGGCCGAACTCGCCACCTTCGCAGATAAGGAGACCTATCTCCACACCTTCCATGAAGATTATGTAAACAACCTCAAATACCTCACCAACTGGACGCCCGAAGTGGCCTCCGCTACCACCGGCGTGCTGCTGAGCGTGCTCGATTACGCGGTATCGCTGATCGGTGAGAACCTCAAGGACGACTTCGAAGAGGGCACCGACCTCTCCACGTTCAGCGCCCTTGTGGACGCGCTCCTCGCGCAGAAGGTATTTACGCCGGATCTGATGATCCAGCTGCTCGACCTGCTTGCCAACGTTTACACCTACCTGCCTGACGATATCCTCAGCGTGATCAACCACCTGCTTACCGATAACGCGTCATCGGGCGCCGTTGTGGATATGTTCGCGTGGAGAAACGCGGGCCTGATCGTAGAGGATTACCCGTGGAAGGAAGACGGCACGCAGGATACCACCAAGGATAAGGTATGGCAGGCCAACAGGAACCACGACTGGTTCACCGAAGGCACCGAAACCTTCATCCAGGATAAGACCAGCTTCTTCAACGCCATCCGCTCGCTCCTTGAGCCTGCCGGCACGCTGTTCGCCCTGATCTTCCTCGGCGAGGATTACAACCTGCTGAACAGCATGAAGAAGAACTCGCAGAACTCCAACGACAGCGTCGTTATCAACGCCACCAACGCCTACGCCACCGCTCTGGTGCCGATCCTTGAGGCGCTCGGTCTCCGGCTTGACAATTACGCGCCGTCCAAGTATAAGAACGCCGATAACACCTATAACGGCAGCCTGTTTATCGACGACTTCATTACGCTGATCGATACCCTCATTGCGGATATCATCTACGGCCCGCGTGCCGACGAAACCGACTTCAACAGCGAACGTTCCGGCGGCCCCGTGGCATGGCTGCTTGCAAACCTGCCCAACATCATCTACTTCATCAACGCGGACGGTCTGAAAGCCTCCATCGAGAACGTGTTCGGCGCTGTGAACGAAGTGCTCAACGCCGTCTCCACCGTTGTTGAACTGCCGTTCGATATCCATAATATTATGGAATCCGGCTTTGATCTTACCAACATCACCTTTGAGGGCGTGTTCGGTATGATCTACACCCTTACCAAGAGCTTCGACGAGCAGGGCAACGTACAGCCCGGTCTGTACCTTGAAGGTCTCAAGCCCGATCCCAACGCGATCGGCGAGCGCTTCACGCTGCTCCAGTACCTGAAGACCCTGTACATCGGCAAACTGGTTCCGTTTACCTCCATCAACGGCTATCAGAGCTTCAAGATGACCTACTCCAGCGAAGAAGAAGTTCGCGATATGGTCACCGTGATTCTCGCGCTTGCGCTTGAGTTCATAACCGACAGCGGCGAGTTCATCGACGACGTGGACAGCCACGGCGCCGCCGTAGCGTACAATAACGCAGACGTGCTTGACCGCCTGCTGTTCAAGGGCTCCGATATGGAAGGCCTCATCGGCCAGGTGATCGCCGCGCTGCGTAACCCGCAGGCGCTTGAAAAGATCGATATCAACTGGAAGTATTTCGATGAGGACTTCGATCTTTCCGCTGCCGAGGAGCACTCCGTGCCGGTTCCGCCCTATGCGTTCCAGTATCTGAACTGGACCACCGAGTGGACCTACACCAAGGCGGAGACCGCTGCCGAAGAATTTGACGACCTCATCTTCCAGGCTCTCAAGATGCTTGTTCCCTCCGATCCCGATGATATCGAGGAAGACTCCTTCATCGAGAAGATCGCCGAAGCTGACGATCTCGGCGACATCCTCTCCATTGAAACCATCTTCTCCGGCGATCTGCTTCAGAAGGTCCTCGTATTCGTTTCCGACCTGCTCTACGGTGAGGACAGCATCCTCAACGCGGATCTGATCGCCCTCATCGGCTACGTGCTCGGCGGCGACCTGACCCAGTGGGACGGCGACCAGTACGGCTTTACCACCGTTGACGCGCTTCCCGACGACGCTCTGCCGGAAACCGTGGAAGACCTTGCCGGCGTCTCTCTGTATTACATTGAGAACGGCGAAGTTGAAGTGCCTGCCGAAGAGGACGATGAAGGCAACGTCATTACGCCCGCAACCACCAAGCCGGTGGATAAACTGTATCTCATCCGCAAGGGCAACCAGGACGACTTCGTAGCCGGTCTGGTGAAGGTGCTCGCGCCCGCCAAGGGCATTCTCGGCTGGCTGCTGTTCGGCGACAGCTACACCTTCTTCACCGCGCACGACGATACCAACGAGTATCTGATCTCGCTCGAAGGCTCTTACGGTTACAAGGAAGGCCTTGTGTACCTGCTTGAGGCTCTGGGCTGCGACAGCCACCTCAAGTATTCCAACGCCTATACGAACGGCAACACGCTGGAGTTCGTATGCGACCTTGCAAACTCCATCGCTGACCGCGCCAACCTGATCTGCGAGGATCCCGCAAATGAGATCGTCGCCATGATCCCCGAGCTCATCTACTTCATCAACGCCGGCGGCATCCAGGCTTCCGTCACCGGTCTGCTCAGCGGCCCGCTCGGTCTGGTGAACCAGATCGAGGCCCTCGGCCCCGTGCTGCAGGCCATGCTCAAGCTGCCTGAAACCGTTACCTCCGTCACCGACGAAGAGAGCAAGTATGCGCTCATCGAAAAGACCATCGATACGCTTCTTAAGAGCGTTTACGCAAAACAGGGCTACACCGTAGCCGTTAACGAAGACGGTACCACCGACGTGGACTTCAAGCTGGAAGGCATCAACCTGAAGTACATTTTCAACGTGCTTGAAGTGATCACCGGCATGGAGATCACCGACGTGATCGGCAACAAGCTGGATACCTTCGCAATGGGCGAGATCCACGCTTACGATTCCAAGGCCGGTGAGATCGGCGAGCCCGCGCTGGGCTACAAGATGGCCTTCGGCTCGAACTCCTCGCAGGGTACCAACGATTCCTTTGCCGATTTCGTTACCATCGTGCTCTCTGCAGTGGTGGATCTGATCGAGTATCAGGATGCCGATGAAGAATATGTGAACGCGCTTGCGCTCGCGAAGCTTGTCGGCCTGAAAGACGGCAAGGAGCAGATCGTTGTAGCCGTAGCCAAGCTGCTGAAGGCAAATCTCAATCCCGAGATCCTGCCGATCGACTGGCTGTATTTCGACGAAGACCTGTCCAAGTATGAATCCGACGGCAACGGCGGCCTGAAGCTGAAAGAAACTCAGCCTGAGATCCTGCCGAACTCCATGGATAACTATCCGCAGGCCTCCATCAACTATCTCACCTACGCATCCGACTGGACGCCTGCTACCGCCGAATACATCTATAACCACCTCGGCGATATCATCAACGGCGTTCTGAGCATGATCCCGGGTATCGACGCCGAGACCCTTGCCGATATCGTGAACGAAAACTTCACGCTGGCCGGCAACGTATTTACCTATAAGAATTATAAGGCCGTAATCGAGGGCGTATCCAACCTTGCCGGCAGCATTCCGGAAATCGTGAACACGCTGCTGAACATCGCCCTTGAGCTGGATCTGAGCTCTCTCGGTTCGCTGGCCACTCTCAGCGAGGCTGAGTATGAGGCGCTTGACGACGCCGGCAAGAAGAACGCGTTCGTTTCCGCCATCATCTCTGTCGTTACCCCGCTTCGTCCCATCGTTGAATGGTTCTTCTTCAACCAGAGCCTTACCTACTTCGATAAGGATACCAACACCGCGGCAACCGATCCGAACAATGCGGACATCGAGAAGCTGATCTCCATCGGCGGCGCCAGCGCTTATAACGACGCGCTCGTTCCGCTGCTCGAGGCCATCGGCGTACAGTGCCCGAGCTACACCGTATCCGCTTCCGCCACCACGCAGGAGCGCAACGTAGCCTTCGGCAACTTCCTGTCCATCCTCATCGAAAAGGTTCTGATCCGTGTGGAGCAGATTCTTGCGGATCCCACAGCCGCCGTGACCGACGTGCTTCCGAACCTGATCTACTGGCTCAATACCAACGCGCTCGCCACCGTGCTCAACAACCTTGTTGCGCCGCTGGTAGCCCTTGTGAACGAAGCCCTGCCCGCCGTGATCGCTCTCACCACCGGTGACAATCTCGATGCGACGATGCAGGCGCTCAAGGATGCGCTTGACGAGAACAACATCACCGCCGAAACCGAGCTGAAGCTCACCGACGTGATCAAACTTGTGGTAGCGCTGCTGCCCAAGGAAGAAGCTGAAGAAGAAGGCGAAGGCGGCGAAGGCACGCCCGCTGAAACCGAACCCACCATCCTTGATTTCATCCTTGATAACGTGAACGTCACCAAGCTCGATCTTGTTGAGATCCTGCGTCTGGTGGAAGGCATTCTCAGCTCCGGTCTGATCAAGATCGAAGAAGAGAAAGACGGCGTTATCACCACGAAGGTGATCCAGGCCGATCTGAAGCTGGTTGACGTGGTAGGCGCGGATAAGATCGAGAACTTCTATCTGAACGACATCGAATACTTCCCGTCCGCCAACGGCAAGCCCGCGTTCCGTATGCCCGGCTCCGCCGATATGGTGACCATTCTTATCAACTACCTGCTTGAAGTTCTGCTGTATCAGAACGGCAGCTTCTCCAACGCCGCCGAGCTCGATAAGATCCTCGACAACGGTAAGGAGTCGCCCGATGAGCTGATCCAGACCATCGTGAACCTGATCTACGGCATCCGTGAGATCCAGGAAGCTGATCCTGCGGAGATCGACTGGAATTACTGGGATAACAACCAGACCCTGGGCGACGGCATCAACATCCCGAGCCACAAGTTCGTATATCTCGATTACTCCAACCAGTGGAGCTTCGAGAAGGCTGTTTATATCGACACCGGCCTTGAAGATATCGTGAAGCAGATCCTCACCATCGCGGGCGTGCCGAACGGCGACATCAGCGAGCTTGTGAACGGCATGATCAACCTTGCCGACTTCCTGAATGCGGATACGCTGAATACGATCCTCGGCTTCATCAACGGCATCTTCAACAGCGACGACAGCATCGACCTGCCGCAGGCGCTCACCGATATCATCGGTCTGATCCTGAATGTTGATATCACCAAGTGGGACGGCACCTACGACTTCGTAGCCGAAGGCACCGCCACCGCCACTGACGAAGCCAGCGGCCTCGGCTACTACGAGGCGGACGGCATGAAGCACTACATCGTTGACGTTTCCGACGACTTCAGTGACTTCTCCTCCGGTCTCCAGATTATCCTTGAGCCCGCGCAGGGCCTGCTCGGCTGGCTGCTGCTCGGCAACACCTTCGCGTTCTTCGTACCCAGCGATACCGGCAACGTTGATCCCGATACAGGCGAACGTCTGCACAACGAGCTGATCCGCGTGCCCGGCTCCAACGGTTACGATACCGGCCTTGTGCTTCTGCTCGAAGCCCTCGGCTGCGACGTGAAACCTTATACCTATTATAATGGCGACTGCGCTGCGCTCATCAAGGACGTGATCGACGCCGTTCTTAACAGAATGGACGACATCCTTGACAACCCGATCGAAGAGATCCTTGCGCTGATCCCCGAAATCATCTACTTCATCAACGTAGGCGGCCTCGGCGCTGTGGTTCAGAACTTCGCCAGCGTACTGCTTGCCATTGTGAACGAAGTGCTTGCCAGCGGCCTGCTCGACAGCATGGTTGAGGGCGATCTCGCTGCCTACCTCACCCCGAACAACGACGGCACGAACGCTGAAGACGAGCCCTACAACGGCACCTACAGCGTGAACCTTGACGCCATCATGGAGAACCTGCTGAAAGAGATGCTCGGCGACAAGTGCCCGGCGGACTTCACCTTCTCCTTCGATGCCGTGAACCTGCAGTTCGTGATCGATTTCGTTGAGATCTTCACCGGTCTTGAGATCGACGAGGTCGTAGGCTACACGATGGATAAGTTCATCATCGGCGTGGTTGAGAGCTACGATTCCGTATCCGAGACCTACACCGAGACCTACAAGCTCGTGTTCGCGGATCCGATCGATCCCGCAACCGGCGAAGCGGATCCCGACAAGATCGGCCAGACCCGCGCCGATATGATCACCATCCTCATCTCCCTTGCCATTGACCTGCTCGACAACGACGACAACGTTGACGCGCTCGTTGAGCTGATCAACAACGGCATTGAAGATCCCGAGAAGCAGATCAACGCCGATACCATCAACGCGATCATGGATCTGCTCAAGGGCGGCAACCTCGACGAGATGATCGATATCGACTGGTTCTACTTTGACGACAGATATTCTCTGTACGAGGAAGACGGCATCACCGAAAAGGATCCGAGACCTGAAGTTACCTATGATTCCGTGATCGCCACGCCCGAGCGTACGATCAACTACATTGAATACTACACCGACTGGACCAAAGAAAACGCCGATTACCTTGTGAACAACATCGACGCGATCATTACCGAAGTGCTTACGCTTGCAGGCGCAGACGCCACGAGCGTTGCAGATCTGATCGCCGGCGTGTTCACCGTGGACCAGCTCTACACCAAGGATATCTTCGTAACCATCCTTGACGCGATCCAGGGCCTGATCGACAACTACGGCGAGACCCTTGTGAACGCCATCGGCCTGATCATCGGCGGCGACTTCTCGGTATATGCCGACATCGACACCGAAGCCCTTGTGGTCGACGATAAGGAGAGCTTCATCAATACGCTTGTTCAGGTGCTTGAGCCCATCTACACGCTGCTCAACTGGTTCCTGTTCGGCGAAGACATGAAGTACTTCTACGACAACGACTACTACAACAGCCTTGCGGCGAACGGCGGCGACGCCTCCGCCGTGGAAGGCCCCGAAGCCAGAAACCTGATCAACCTCACCGGTGCGGAAGGCTACAAGTACGGCCTTGTTCCGCTGCTCGAAGCGCTCGGCGTGGACGTTCCCGCGTTCCCGGCCTCCGGCAAGCTCGTTGCGGGCGAAGACTTCATGAAGAACCTGCTCACCGCGGTATTCACCAGACTTGAAAACATTCTGGCGGATCCGGTCACCGAAGTTGTGGCCATGCTGCCCGAGCTGCTGTACTTCATCAACGCCGGCGGCCTTACCGCAAGCGTATACAACCTGCTCAATGCGGTTGTGGGCCTGCTGCCGCAGATCAGCGACGTGATCGCCGCGCTCGGTATCGACATCGAGATCGACGGCAGACAGTACGATGAGATCAACATTGACGACATCGTGAACGACCTGCTTGCGAACTACCTGCCCGACGGCTCCAACGTCACCGTGAACGTGAAGCATATCACGCTCATCACGATCGCAGAGATTATTGAAGCCTTCACCGGCCTTGAGATCACCGACGTGGTTACCGCTTCCAACATCCGCTACTTCTACTTCGGCCAGCTCGTGGCTTATCCGTCCGGCTCCGGCAAGACCGGCTTCAAGATGGTTTACTCCGAGGCCGAAGGCGAAGCCGAGATGCTCACGCTGCTCATCAACTTCGTGGTTGAGGTCCTGCTCTATAAGGACGAAGCCCACGGCATCGACAACGTAGCCGCGCTGGAAGAACTGCTCGGCATGGACGACGATACCAAGGATACCGTTGATACCATTATCAAGCTTCTCACCGGCGACGAGGATATCTACACCTATCGCTACAACGAGATGAAGTGGAACTACTTCAACGGCACCGTAAACGTTGCCACCGTTGACATCGAAGGTCATCCGGTACCCGGCAGCATCACGGTTCCCACCAGCCAGTTCATCTACCTTGAATATGAGAACGACTGGACGCTTCCGAGAGCCAACGGCATCGAAGAGAACCTTACGGGCCTTGTGAACGGCATCCTCCAGATCGTGAACAGCGACGCGGAGTACACCCTCAGCGACCTGCTGAACGGCTACTACGAAGAGTTCGCGATGGATACCGTATTCACCGCGGATAACCTGAACGCGATCCTTGAGTTCCTTCAGAACTTCCTGTACGGCGAAGACGCCATCCTCGGCCAGCATCTGGCTGAGTTCGCGGGCCTGCTGCTCGGCGGCGACATCACCGGCTGGAACTACACCTACTCCTTCGCCGATTACGACGAATCCACCGCATATATCACCGATTCCACCGGTCTCAGATACAACGCCGAAAGCGGTATCAAGGTTTACGCCATCGAGACCGAAGAAGACTTCATCAACGGCCTGTACCTGATGCTGAAGCCCGCCTCCAACCTGCTCGGCTGGCTGCTGCTCGGCAACAGCTACAACTTCTTCGCAGTGGATCAGGATGCAACGCAGACGCTCACCCTGATCAACATCCCCGGCACCGACGCTTACGGCAACGCGCTTGCGCTTCTGCTTGAAGCTCTGGGTGTGAAGGATCTGAAGAAGTCCTCCGAGTACAACGGCGACGCCGCCCTGCTGCTGAAGGATATCCTGACCGGCATCGTGGCCCGCATCGACGAGATTATCGCCGATCCGGTGAACGAAGTGCTTGATCTCATCCCCGAGCTCATCTACTTCATCAATGCAAACGGTCTCAGCGTGGTTGTGAACAACCTGGCCGGTCCGCTGCTCAACATTGTGAACGCGGTGATCGCCAAGTTCGATCTGAGCGGTCTCAACAGCGACATCCTTGACGCTATGATCATCGACGGCAAGCTCGAGCCCATCAAGTACCTTGAAGCTTACGTCACCGATCTGCTCAACCGCTACACCTACGATACCGTTGAATTCACGCTGGAAGGCGTGAACACCGGCTGGGCTGTGGAACTGATCGAGGCCATGACCGATATCGAGATCATGGAAGTTATCGGCACCTCCTATCCGATCAGCACCTTCGTGCTCGGCACGCCCACCGCTTACGAAACGGTTTCCAACTTCGAAGAAGCCTATAAGATCAAGTTCACAAAGGAGAACAAGTACAACTACCGCTGCGACCTGATCACCATCGTTCTGTCGCTCGCCATCGAGCTGCTTGAGAACGGCCACAACCAGGCTGTTATCGAAGACGAGTTCGGCCTCACCGCCGGCACCATCGCCGACGTGCTCGCACTGGTCAAAGAACGTTCCATCCAGATCACACCCGGGTATGACTGGTTCTACTTCGACGACGGGGCGTCCTTCGACGGCACCAACATCACCCTCACCACACCCGAGCGCAGCATCAACTACCTCACCTACGCCAGCAACTGGGACGAAGACTTCGCCGATTATCTCGACGATCACCTGAATGCCATCATTGCTTCCGTGCTTGAGCTTGCGGGCCAGGGCGACACCACCGTTGCCGAGATCATCGCCGGCGTATTCAAGATGAGCGACATCTACACCGTTGAGAATCTTGAAAAGATCCGCGATGCGATCAAGGGCCTGGTAGAACAGCTTGAAACGCTCGTTACCGACGCTGTGGGCGAAGGCGCGAACAACGCGTTCCTTGCCGACGCGATCAACCTGATCTTCGACATCGACATCCACGCGTGGGACGACATGACCTTCGACGCGGCTGTGGTCGGTGATAAGGAAGGCTTCGCTTCTGCCCTTGCCGAGATCGTTGCTCCGATCTCCGACATCCTCAACTGGCTGTTCTTCGGCAGCAGCATCCGCCTGTTCAACAGAAGACATACTGATACCGGCGTGGTTGAAGACATCCTTGTGATCAACGGCTACGACGGCTACAACGAAGGCCTTGTACCGCTGCTTGAGGCTCTGGGCGTGGATCTTACCGACGCCGTAAGCACCTCCAGCATCGAAGAGAAGGTAGAAAAGATCATCGTTGCAACGCTCGGCAGAGCGGAAGAGATCCTGGCTGATCCTGTGGATCAGGTACTGGCTCTCCTGCCCGAGATCTTCTACTTCATCAACGCCAACGGCCTTGCGGCCTCCATCAACAACCTGCTCGGCGCGCCGCTCAGCCTTGTGGACGGCATCAACGCCCTGATCGCAGACCTCGGCCTTGAGCTCGATATCTACGGCTACGATACGATCGATCTGGACGGCATCCTCAACAGCGTCCTCAACGGCCTGCTTGCCGAACAGCTTGGCGACAAGACTCTTGAGATCAACACCAAGAAGCTCGACCTTGTTGAGATCGTGAAGATCGTAGAACTGTTCACCGGCCTCCAGCTGGTAGACGTGGTCACCGAGACCAAGCTCGATAACTTCTATCTCGGCCAGATCTACTCTTATCCGTCCGCCAACGGCAAGACCCTGTTCAAGATGGGTTACTCCGAGGACGAGCAGAAAGACCGTGCCGACATGATCACCGTACTGGTCAACTTCATCGCTGAAGCCGCCCTGTACGAGGATAACGACGCCGTGATCGAGAACCTTGCGGGCCTTGAGGAAGGCACCATCCAGATGATCATCGACGCGCTCCACAGCCTGAGCGGTGAGGATTACGCCTACGACTGGAACTACTTCTGGGGCGTGGAAGGCGAGCCGCATGCCGCCGACGCCGGTTACGAGACCGCGTTCGACCGTTATGCAACGCCCGATACGCAGTTCGGCAACTACCTCACCTACAAGAGCGACTGGACCAAGAGCCTGGCCAACGACCTGTACAACAACCTTGACACCATCATCAACGCCGTACTTGCGATGACCGGCAACGAAGCCTCAACGCTCGGCGAAATCATCAACAACAACTTCACCCTGTACAAGGGCGAGTACCTGAACAAGATCCTTGAACTGGTACAGAAGCTGTACGACGTGCTTGACGACACGCTGATCGGTGCGATCGACGCCTTCCTTGACGTTGACCTTACCTACTGGCGCAGCCTGAGCTTCGATGAGGAGCAGACCTATACCTCCACCGAATTCGCGGCTGCCGTAGTTGAGATCGTGAAGCCGATCTACAGCGTGATCGACTGGCTGTTCCTCGGTAAGGATATCACCCTGTTCGTGGATAACGCCACCGGCACGGAGAACCTGATCGTGATCGACAGCATCGATGCTTACGCCACCGGCCTTGCGCCCGTGCTCGAAGCCCTCGGCGTGGAACTGCCCGATTACGACGGCACGCAGAGATGCGCCACCGAGGTCACCTACAACGGCGTGCCTATGGATTACTTCGCGGCTATCGTGAACGCGATCCTCGGCAGAGTTGACGCGATCCTTGCCGATCCGATCAACGAAGTGTTTGAACTGCTGCCCGAAGCGCTGTACTTCATCAACGCCAACGGCCTTTCCACCGCGGTATACAACATGCTCGGCGGCGTGATCGACGCAGTGAACACGCTGATCGAAAAGGGTGTGATCAGCCTCGACGCAGAAAACATCCAGGCTTACGTACTCGACCAGTTCAACGTTGATATCGATAAGCTCGACCTTGTTGGTATCTTCAACATCGTTGAAAACATCGAAGCGCTTCACGGCCTGCAGCTGAACGCCGTCTTCACCGACGACTACAACGGCGACGGCATTGAAGAGAACATCCTTGAATACTTCTACATCGGCGACTACGCCAACGCCTATATTTCCAACGTCGGCAACTTCAAGGGCTACAAGCTGAGCCTCGAAGAAGAGAACAAGGGCGACCTGCTCACGATGCTTCTGAGCGTTGTGCTTGAGGTCCTCCTGTACGACGACAACGCCGCTCCGATCACCGAACTGATCCAGGGCTTCAAGTCAGACTTCACGCAGGATGACTTTGATATGATCAAGGCTCTGCTCACCACCGGCATTCAGACGAATCCCGAGATGCTCAACATCAACTGGGTATACTTCCTGAACCTCACCGGCGACGAGCTGAACGCCAAGATCGAAGAAGTGCTGAGCGCTGAGCTCAACAACCTGCCCTCCGCTCCGCTTGAGAGAACCAAGAACGCTCTGAAGTACGGCGGCAACGAAGGCGTAGAGAACCTGTGGAACACCGGTCTCAGAGAGTATCTGAACCAGAACCTTGAATCCATCGTTGATCTTGCCATCGCTATGGCCACCAAGAACAGCGATACGCCCAGCAACAGCCTGAGCGACCTGCTGCAGAACAACCTTGACCTGTGGACCGACGACACCGCGAACGCGTTGCTCGGCTACATCAAGAACGCACTCTCCAGAGTGGACGACGTGCTTGTTGATACCGTCGGCTCGCTGCTCGGCGCCGGCCAGCTCAGCACGCTGAAGAACACCACGGCAGTGGGCATCGAAAGCAAGGAAGACTTTGTGGACTTCTTCGTAGAGACGCTCAGCCCGCTCTCCACCGTACTCGACTTCGTCCTGTTCGGCGGCGAATACAAGTTCTTCACGCACCTTGACGACGGCGAACCCTACACCATCATCCTGAAGGGCGGCGAAGGCTACAAGTACGGCGTTGCTCCGATCCTTGCGGCGCTCGGCGTTGATACCGATATCAGCGAAGAGAGCACCGAGGTCGCTCTGAGAGAAGTTCTCACGAAGCTGACCGACCGCATCGACGATATCCTTTACGGCGGCGACACCATCAACGAAGCCCTGAAGCTGATCCTGAACGTGATCTACTTCATCGACGCGGACGGCCTGAGCATCAGCGTATCCAACCTGCTGGCGCCCATCGACGAACTGCTCAACGAGGTCAACGACGTGATCGGCTTCCGTGAGGAAGAAGACCTGAAGGTCAACGACTTCATCACCCAGGTAGATCTTACCGCTCTGAACTTCGACTTCATCTTCGACCTTGTAATGGATAAGACCGGCATCAACGTTGCTGATCCGATCGGCTCCTACATCAAGGAATTCTACTTCGGCACCACCGAATACTTCACCAGCTACGGCGACCTCGGCAACTTCCGCATGGTTTACACCGAGGAAGAGAACCGTATCGATATGATCACCATCCTGGTGACCCTGGTGCTCGACGTTGTGATCTACGACGGCAACCACGAAGCGCTTGTCGGCCTCGTGAAGAACCTGATGGATACCGACGACGAAACTGCCGAACAGTATGTGAACACCATCGTGGCGCTGCTGCTCAACCAGGATTACCGCGTACCGATGCTGCCTTATAAGTGGGCGTTTGTCGAGTACGGCGATACCGGCACGGTGATCAGTGCTGCCAACGGCCTCACCGGCGACAGCATCTTCGGTACCGGCCTCTACGGACCGCTCTACACCAGAGAGATGGGCGCTTACATCTCCAGATTCCTGCCGCTGTTCATCGATACCTATCTGGTACTGCTCGGCGTCAAGAATGAGAACGGCGACATCTACCGCAACCTTGAAGACCTGCTGAAGCAGCTCATCGGCGACAGCATCTACACCAACGAGATCCTCCAGAAGATCGGCTCCGCCATCACCGGCGCTGTTGCGAGCATCAAGGAGAGCATCGGCGAAGAGATGTTCAACCACGTAGTCAACGTTCTGAACGCTTCGCTCGGCGTAGACCTGAACGATATCCTGTACGGCAGAATCGCTACCATCGAGGAAGGCAACGAAGAGCAGTTCATCCAGGCGATCTGCGATCTGCTTGCTCCCGCGGCTCCCGTTCTGAAGTGGCTGCTCAGCGATTACGACATCGCACTGTTCAACCACGACACCGTTGTGAACCCGACTGATACCTACAACGCCGGCGACGATTACATCGTACTCAAGGGCGCTGAAGGTTACCAGAACGCGGTTGTGCCGCTGCTCGAAGCGCTGCGTGCCGGCGATTCCACCGGTATCAAGACGCAGGCCGAATACAACGAGCTTGACGGCGCCGATATGATCAAGTACATCCTCACCCCGATCTTCTCGAGACTGGATGATATCCTTGACGATCCGATCAACGGCATCCTGAACGAGCTTCCGGCAGTTGTATACTTCCTGAACTCCAACGGCCTTGACACCGCCTTCAAGAACCTGCTGAACGCTGTTTACAGCCTGCTCAACGCCATCGAGCCCATCACCGGCGAGATCGATCTGTACGATATGATCGGCATCCGTCTGGACGAAGTGAACGTGAACACGCTGCTGCAGACGGTGATCGAAAGCCTGAACGTTGACCAGCAGTTCAAACTCAGCGACATCATTGCCGACGCGGTTGTCGAGCTCAGCATCGGTACGGTGGATTCCTTCACCTCCGTAAGGCTGCAGCCCGAATACCTGAGGGGCACCTACGCCAACGGCCAGGCGAACTACAACGCCAGCGGCAACGCGATCGATTACACGATGCACTACAGCGCCAACAACGCCGGCGGCGACCAGGTGGACTACGTCACCATCCTGATGCGTCTGCTGCTGAAGTTCATCTCGATCCCGCAGAACGTGACCGCCGTTGAAGCGATGCTGAAGGGCAAGCTCAACGATACCGGCTACAAGTTCCTGTGCTCGCTGCTTGAGAACTTCTCGCAGATGGCTGCCACCGATGACGGCATGGATAAGATCATGTACACCGTGTACTACATCTTCTACGCCGCTCTGAACGCGGGCGTCGCCACGAACAACGGCCTTGCCGAGTTCAACGGCAACTACTCGTTCCTGAACCAGCTGTTTGCCACCAGCAACGTGGGCTTCCTGCGTCAGCTCGAGATCTCGCTGGGCGACCTGCTCAACAAGTACACGCCCGAGATCGTTGACGACGACGAAGTCATCCCGCAGGGTCAGATCAGCTTCTGGCAGAAGATCATCAACTTCTTCAAGAAGATCGGCGACTTCTTCAAGCGTCTGTTCGGCGGATAAGCAGAATCCCGCAAATCTCAATCCCTGCCCCCGAGGCCTCCCGGCCCCGGGGGTTTTCCATTGGTAACAAATTGATTAAAAAAAGATTACAATTTCATTAACTTAGTTTATTTTCCCGCATATATATGGTACTATAATTGCCGGACTGAGAAAGGATGGCTTTTTCATAAATGGATCTCAAAAACTGCATTTTTCTCGCGGCAGGTTTCCTTCTGGTGTTTATCGGGGCCGCGTACCATAAAGCGATCAATAAAAGAACAAACGGCGCCGACGTTACCGATTTTCAGAGCTTCCTGTTCGGCACCGGCTTTACCTATTTCGTGCTCATCGCGTGGGTCACGGTCACTTTTTTCTGCGATTACTATATCCGCGGCTGCGCCCTGCAGGGCTACAATACAACGCCTGAGAAGAACACTTTGTTCTTCGCCGTGCTCGGCGAAGGCCTGGCGGGGGAGGGGCAGTACCCCCTGATGTATCTGGATTTCGCCCTGCTCAGCTGTATGGTCGGCTGTGCGCTGGGCGGCGCCGCGCTGCTGATCGCGCTTGCGGTACGTAACCGCAGAAAGAACACGCCGCAAGGCGGCCTGTTTTACGGCTACACCTTCCCGAAGACCACGGTAAAGGATTATCTCAAAAACGAGCTGGCGGTGCTGAAATCGCAGATCCACCCGATCGAGTATCTGGCGTGGTGGAGCCTGCGTCTGGTGATGGCGTACGTGGCTGTAAAGCGGTACGTCACCCAGGGGTACGATACCGTCGTGCTTCAGCTCGCCGTGAACCTGATCGCCACCTTCATCATCCCGTTGGCGCGCGTTCTGTTTTTCGGCAAGCTGTTTTTCGGCAAGATCCATTACCGCGTGCAGAGCTATATCGATATCATGGTCTTTGCCGGGTCCCTGCTTGGCCAGGGCTTCTCGTTCGTCGGCGAAGTGGAAGAGTACGACAAGCTGATGCATCTGGTCTCCGGCGGCGTGGCGGTGTTCATCGCCTACCGGCTCATCGAGGGTACCCGCGGCGGCAGCGCGCTCTCAAAATACAGCAAGGCGGCTGCGTCCGCCGGCTTTTCGTGTACCGTGATGGCGGTATGGGAGGTTTTTGAGTTCTTTACCGATTACTATATGCCGGATTCTTACAACCAGAACTGGATCTACGACCCGCCCGCGGATATGTTCTTCTTCAGGATCTTCGGCTTCGGCGCGCAGAACCCGAACCAGATCACCGTGCTGGATACCGATATGGACGTGTTTATTGCGGTGATCGGCTGTTCCGTCTGCACGGGAGCGCTGCTGGTATTGCTCACTCTGCGAGAAAAGAACGAACAGAAAAACCGCGCGCCCGGCCGCAGCATGGCGAAGGCGTTCAGTTATAATGAAAAAATTTAATCCTCCGAAAAAAACTTTTCTCAGCCTATTGCATTTTGTTTTGGAAAGTTATATAATAACATCAGCGAAACAGCGCCCAAAATCACGAAAACAGCGCTGTTTTGCTGATTTTCATAGGCGGGTCTGTGTATACGGGCTTTTTTAAGGGGGATAATTTATTTTGAGCGGAGATCTGCATTGTCATACCCGGCTGACCGACGGCAGTATGGGAATTGAAGACATTATCGCGCTCGCGAAGAACAAGGGGCTTGAAACCATCGCCATCACGGACCGGGACTGTCAGGCAGGCACGGTACGCGCGAAGATCATCGGTGAACGCAACGGGATCCGCGTGATCCCGGGGGTGGAGCTTTCCTCTGTTGACGGTGAGACCGGCGAGGTCGTGTGTATCCTTTGTTATATGCCGGAATTTGCCGACCGGCTCGAGGGGCTGTGCCACAGGAATGCGGCCGCCACCAAGCGCGCCGCGCAGAAGATGATGATCAAAACCGCCAAACGCTTCCCCATCACGGCGGACGTGATCAAACGCTGCGCTTCCGGCTCCACCAATCTGTACATCCCCCACATCATGCACGCCCTGATGGAGTGCGGCGAAACGGACGGGATCTATTCCGCCCTGTACCGCGAGCTTTTTACGTCCGAAAGCGAAACCAATATCATAGAGATCCCCGCATACGCCGAAACGGCGGAGGTGCTCACCGCGATCAAAGACGCCGGCGGCATTTCGGTGCTGGCGCGCCCCGCAGGCAGCCGCGATCCCGAAGCTCTGCTGGACAGACTGGTCCGTTTGGGGCTCAACGGCGTTGAGGTGTGGCATCCATCGGCGGATAAAGAACGTACGGAAATGCTGTATGCCTATGCCAAAAAGAACAAGCTGCTTATGGTGGGCGGCTCCGATTTCCGGGGCATGTACACGCCGCAGCCGCTTGCGCTCGGTTCGTATCTCACACCCAAGACCCAGCTTGCCGAACTGCTGGGGTATAAATCCAAACTCAAGCGCCTCGCGAAGCGCGAAGCCGCCCTTGCCGAAAAAGAAGCGGCAGCCCAGCAGGAAGCCGCCGCTAACGCCGAATAATACATATTATTTATAAGGGGATCAACATGCCGGAACATTTTGACGACAGCGATATGAAAATTGTGGGCGCGCCGCAGAAGAAAGCGGACGACGTCGATTTTCAGGGATTTTTAGCGGAATCCTCGCGCCAGCATTTCAACGGCAATATCGCCAAGGCGAAAACGCTGGGGGCGAACATCGTGAGTTCGTTCTCGTACAGCGCCGCGCCGGAGGAGCTGGTGGAGCTGATCCGTCAGTCCGGCGTAGAGCCCACGGAGGAGGTCCTGCGGCAGGCGAGGTTCTTATCGGTGTTTTCCGCCGAGATCAGCCTTGAGCGGTTTTTGCCCTCGCCCCTGCTGGCGGAGATCGCAAAGAGCGCGATGTACGACGTGCTGATGCAGTTTTCCCCCGATTTTTACGATGAGCTCGCCCGGTCCGGCGCCTTTTCGTTCTACTATATGTCCGCAGCCAAAGGCAAGGTGACCGACGCCCGCGTGGGCAAGCAGTTCGCCGTGCTATGCGGCAACGGAGGCGACCCCGCGCTTTCGGCCCTGGGGCGCACGCTGCACGCGGCGAATATGGCGGTGTATAAAAAGGCGATCCGCGGATTTGTATTTGTGTAAAAAAAATACTTGACAACGCTCCCTGCTTGTGGTATAGTTATCATACCTCTTTAGCAGGGTTTATTTTTTTGCCCTGTTTTTGCGTGTAAATTTTCAGATACGCGCGGTCAGAATGAGGGAGGCAACAATAAAAAACGGAGGTGCCGAAATGAGAGTGAAGATCACCCTTGCTTGTACGGAGTGCAAACAGCGCAACTACAACACCATGAAGAACAAGAAGAACACACCCGACAGACTCGAAATGAACAAATACTGCAGATTCTGCAGGAAACACACGCTTCACAGAGAGACCAAGTAAGAAGGCATTGGAAAACACCATGTCTTCATCGAAAGGATGGAACGTATGGCAGATACCGAAAAAGATGCGGTGAAGGCTGCAAAAGACGCAGAGAAAGCCGCTAAAAAGGCAAAGCAGGAAAGAATCAAGCAGAGCAAGCCGAAAAAAGACGGTAGCGTCGCGTCCAGAGCCGGTAAGAGCATCAAGAAATTCTGGAAAGATTTTACCGGTACCGTGAAAAAGGTCGTATGGCCCGGCAGAGCGCAGGTGCTGAAGTCCAGCGCCGTGGTGCTTGCCTCCATCATCGTTGTGGGGCTTGTGATCTGGGGCTTCGACCAGGGCCTTACCGCGCTGTTCGGCGCAGGTAAAGATCTGGCGGGCAAACTGGGCGAGCAGGTCGGTATTACCGAAGAGGCTGAATCCGGCGCCAACGATACCGCCGATGCTGCCGAAGGTGAAAGCAAGGCCGAGCCTGACAGCACCGAGGCTGAAAGCACCGAGGCTGAAAGCACCGAGGAAGCGTCCACCGAGGAAAACGCTGAGAACGAAAGCGAATCCACAACCCAAGGCTGATAAAGCAAAGCTTGTTTGCAAACGCGGAGGTCCGTTATGATTGAAGATTATAAATGGTACGTTGTTCACACCTATTCGGGCTACGAGAACAAAGTGGCCGAGAATATCAAAAAAGTAGTTGAGAACAGAGGTCTTCAGGATCAGATCGCTGAGGTTTGCGTTCCCATGGAAACCGTTACCGAGATCAAAGACGATAAAAGACGCGAGGTAGAGCGCAAGATCTTCCCCGGGTACGTGCTGGTTAAGCTTGCCGTTTCGTACAACGAAAAGGCCGAAGAGCAGCGCATGACCGACGAGATCTGGTACATCATCCGCAATACCCGCGGCGTTACCGGCTTTGTGGGCCCGGACGGCCGCCCCGTACCGCTCACGCAGGAAGAGGTTTACCGCCTCGGCGTTGAAAAGCACAGCGTGGACGTCAACTACGCGGTGGGCGATCTGGTTACCATCATCTACGGTTCGTTCGACGGTTTCTCAGGTATCGTTGACAAGATCGACGCTGAAAACGATACCGTGCGCGTGATCATCTCGATGATGGGGCGCGACACACCCCTGGAGCTCGGCCTGGACCAGGTAGAGCCCGCAGTCGATTAATTTCTGGTAATTAGGCAGCGTGCTGCCTGTTATGGCGCTCTTTGCGCCGTGGGAGGGAATAAATCTTTTTCATGTTCCCGCCACTACCACATTTTTTTGGAGGTGCAGTTATGGCACAAAAAGTAGTAGGCTTAATCAAGCTTCAGATCCCTGCAGGAAAGGCAACTCCTTCTCCCCCTGTAGGCCCCGCGCTCGGTCAGCACGGCGTTAACATCATGGCCTTCACCAAGGAATTCAACGAGAGAACCAAGAACGATATGGGCCTCGTGATCCCCGTGGTGATCACCGTTTACGCAGACCGTTCTTTCTCCTTCATCACCAAAACGCCCCCGGCAGCCGTTCTGATCAAGAAGGCCTGCAACATCGAAAAGGGTTCCGGCGTTCCGAACAGAACCAAGGTCGCCACGATCACCACCGAGCAGGTGCGCAAGATCGCCGAGCAGAAAATGCCCGACCTCAATGCAGGCAGCGTTGAAGCCGCCATGAGCATGGTAGCCGGTACTGCCCGCAGCATGGGCATCACCGTAGTAGACTGAGCGGGAGGGAAAGTAATATGAAACACGGAAAGAAATATGTTGACAGCGCGAAGCTGGTTGACCGTTCCAAGCTTTACGATTCCACCGAGGCTCTGGAGCTGGTATGCCAGACCGCGAAAGCTAAATTTGATGAGACCGTTGAACTTCACGTTCGTCTGGGCGTAGACTCCCGCCATGCCGACCAGCAGGTCCGCGGCGCTGTGGTGCTTCCCAACGGTACCGGTAAAAAGGTACGCGTTTGCGTATTTGCCAAGGGCGCTGAGGCCGATGCAGCCACCGCTGCCGGTGCTGAGATCGTAGGCGCTGAAGATCTGGTCGCCAGGATCCAGGGCGAAGGCTTCATGGATTTCGACGTGTGCATCGCCGCTCCCAACATGATGGGCCTTGTAGGCCGTCTCGGTAAGATCCTCGGCCCCAGAGGCTTAATGCCCTCTCCCAAGGCCGGTACCGTTACCCCCGACGTGGCGAGAGCCGTGAACGAGGCGAAGGCCGGTAAGATCGAGTACCGTCTCGACAAGACCAACATCATCCACTGCCCCATCGGCAAGG